>Ga0207841_1000055_pt1 | contig 191577 bp, 205 predicted proteins | sample HigsolmetaGSP18D_FD_184846 | JGI IMG/M metagenome (GOLD analysis project Ga0207841, IMG submission 184846) | High solid enriched microbial communities from the Joint BioEnergy Institute, USA - SP1-8-D (SPAdes) | ecosystem: Engineered > Bioreactor > SSF (Solid state fermentation) > Aerobic >...
GGGGGGGGGGGGGGGGGGGGAAGATAGCTAGAAGGAGAAGGAGGGAGGGAGAAAAAAAAGATCAAATCGCCGCCAATTTCGTTCATTGACTGTTGTGCTGTGCAAGTATATTATGGTATAGGTATGGTATAGGTATAGATAGGCATATATGGGTTGTGACTTTCAGACGGCGATGGTGCATACATACATACATACATATGTTCAGTAGCACATCTGATTTCATCAATCCATATATCACCACCGGGTCGGAATCGAGTAAGTTGAATAATCGATCCGTTTGATTTCACTCTTGAGAAATAGGAATGATAATGTAAAGGATGAATAGATAAAAGGCGTGGAAAGAGGGAGGAGAGGAAAGAGAAGCGAATGATAGCTTTCCTCATGTCTTTTAACAAAATGGACATGACGTTTGACATAGAGAGTGAAAGATAGAATAGAACAGAAAGAACGAGTGAATGAGCGAGATGGAGGAAATATTCGAAGGAAAGGACACCGGAACGTAAGGAACGTGAGGAACATAACGAGCGTAACGAGCGTAAGTCCGTTATGCCATGACATATCTCCATACACATATAATCATTTCATACATATGCATCAGCCACAAGATACAAGACACAAGACGTACTCGTTACACGCATTCGCGGTCAGACAGCCATGCACAGCGTAGAGGTGGACTTGGTTAGGTATGTAGGCAAGCAGATGAAGTGATGAAGTGCGGGGGAAAAGAAGAGGTTTGTGGAAAAGGGGAGGAAGTTGGGGGGAGGACGGCCGTAGAGAGGAGGGTGGAAAAAAAAGGGTGCATCGAACCGCGAGATAAATCCGCGGGTTATATCTATCAGGAGAAGGGGGCCTGTCAAACTAGTCGAGAAGACAAACCCACCCGAGCTGCCTTCTGTCATCTCTCGTAGAAAACTGCAGTAACCAGTTCTGCGAGAGCAGCTGGCCGAGGTATCTCAGAAAAGTACGTATTGGTAAGGTATGGGTGAGTAGATCGTAGAAGGTAGTTTCGCGATGCGCAAGAGGTCTCCGACCGGTCCGAGACTTGCGTCGCCGGTTCAAAAATGCGGCGGGTTACAAAGTGAAGAAAACGAAAATTAAATTTAATTTGTACACGAGAAAAGTAATTGTAATCAGCTGTATGAACATAAGCAAGGAACAACGCCACCCGGAATAGAGTGTGTGTATGAGGTCGTATCACTCGCCAGGTACGTACGCCTTGCTGGGCAGTGTAGTGAAAGAATCATCGGACCAGGATCCCTCCTTGGGCGACGTCTCCTGCGACCGGACCTCTGGCAGCGGCTGCAGTTTAGTCGCTGGCTGAGCGACCGTCTCCCTATTCCTTGTCGACAACGGCGGAGGGGGTGGAAGATCCTTCATAATCACGGATCGGGTGATTTGTCTTTTATGCGCTCTGCTGCCGCCTTTTGGAGTCTCAGAACTGTCCATCGGCTTAGATACATGGACCTCGCTGGTGGATTCAGCCTGGGGAACGTTATCTGGCGCCGAGGAGTCCTTGTCGAATGCTTTTGGAGACTTGGGTGCTGCAGGATCATCCCCGGACAGTGCAGGAGCGTTGCTATTGCTGGCTGCAGGCCCGTAGGGGCTGTTCGGCCGGCTGGGAGATGTCACCGCGAGGAACGGGTTTTGCAGAATGCCCACATTGCTCAGTCGAAGACCGATTTGGACGGTCGCAGTGCTGATGCCCGAAGAGTAGCGCGAGTGTGTTCGGGCGAAAGGCGCTTGCGGCGGGACCAAGAAGTTGTCGTCTGTGTCGTATATGCTCGACGGGAATCTCATCTGCCGGGCACTTTCCTTCGTCGGAAACAGGGAATAACTCGACTTCTTTCTAGAGTGTCTGGTGGTGGTAGTGGTGGTAGTATTTGGGGACTTCTCCACCGGAGGAGGAGGTGGCAAGGACTTGTATGCGTCTCCCTTTTCCGCTGTACTGGGGGGCTTCAGGAACTCCGTTGACCCTCCACCGGTAGTAGATGCCTCGATATCGGCGTAGTTGCTCTTCTCGCTAAGACCTCCGCCCAGCCCGACGGCGCTGTCGCTTCTCTCCAGACGAATCGGCGTGGTGATATGCTTCCCAATGTCAAGGCCATTCGAGCCGAAGAGTCTCCAGCCTTTGTTCCTCCACCACGGGGCGTTGACAGGGCGAATGGCCATGCTGTCCGCGTTTGACCGGAGTAAGAGATGCAAAAAGAAATACATGATACCGAACAGGTTCAGCGAGATCGTCGCCATCATCGAGGTCACCCCTGCATGGCGGGAAAATGCAACTTTCGCCCAGAAGGGGATGACGAATGTCTAGAAGCCGTCAGCACAGGCAGTTCCAACGCAGACAGACGGTACTTACGAAAAGGACCGTTCCGACAGCAAGATAGTAGACTACCCTGCTGGCGGCGATCCTGTCCTCACGGTCAAGGTCCACCGGACGCAGGAGCTGCACGACCAGAATCATCCCAATGGTAATGTAAGAGATGATCAGCAGGAGATTTATCCCAAAAGCAACATCCGACCACGGTGCAGCAAACAGCAGCAGGCTGCCCAGGCATTTGTCCCTTCTCGCTTTCCGGGCTGCGGATGGAACCCATGTGAGGAGCAGCATGAGAAGGACTACCGCCAGGCATATGTATGTATTCCACCACCCCCTGGGTCCGAACCGGTTCTTCCGGAGGCTCCGGTAGGCTGTTTCGGAGCTGAAGATCAAGAGAACATACCCGACAATCCAGACAGCTGGTGGAGTCAGTGTCATGGAATCCTTGCCTCGATGAAGATGCTCGCGAAAGGCAATACTCACATGGAAAGACCACCTGGTCAATTGACCTGCAACCTCTGATCCGTACGCCCCGTAGTCCAGCCCCCTGAACCCCGAGGAAAATTATCCCTTGGATTACGATGGCCGTGGTCAGAGCCAAAGGGACCACCTCGGCCGGGTGGATCATACGTAGGAACTCATACCTCCTGCTGGAAAGGTTACCGTCATGTTCTTTATTGCCAGAGAATAGTGACTCCACATACTCCGACTTCAAAGGACTCCTTTTCGACACTTTCCATGCGTCGTATAGAATGCTGGCGATCACGAGAGCGGCAGCAGCCACGTTGAACGCCACCAGCAGCAGTGTGGATGTTCTGTTCCGTATATCGTTCTCGAGGATCAACTTGTGGATTAGATGTTCTGTCCGTTCGGACCTCAGCTCTGCCCCGTCCGAGTGGTGACTCCCGTTGGCTCTCGCGACCAGCGTAAACAGCAACCCATCCATGATCTTGCCGTTGGCAGGGGGATGGTCAAAACGAGTGACACGGTGGCATCGGCTGAACTTGCTGTCCCGCGGACTCCAGAAAGTAGATCGGCAAGTATAGATGCTGTTCAACAGTGGAGAAGAGAAGAGAAGTACTGCTCAACAGTCCAGAACAGAAAAGAAGGCAAAAAGGAAACGACAAGGCCTCTGGTATGGCCGAGACTACCGGAGTCTCAACACAACGAAAGAAACCAGGCCTGCTGAACTGTCGTGCATCAAGGCCTCCGAGGGCCAGAGAAGAGAAGAAAACGAAGACACAGCGCCAGGCTGAGGGAGAAAAGGAAGAACTAAAATGGGAAAACGGGGTAGGCTGGACGGAACATGAAGTATACTATATAACAATCGACTTCCCACCAGGGGAAAGAAGGGCCAGCCCTCCAGACCAAAAAAACGGCGTCGTAATCTTGGACCAGCAAGCAGCGCCTCTTGCTCTGCCTGGGAGCAGGAAGCGTGGCTGATCCAGGAACAAGAGCCTGGATAGGCATACAGTACAGGACATAGCAGCGAACTCGGGATGAAGCCGTGCGGGCATTGTTTCTGGTTAGCCAAGTCCCGACGAGACGTTCCCTACGCGCCAACGGTTTCAGCGGCTCCGTGCGGATGCTCGAAAAGAAGTCTCGAGAAAACCATCTCCGTAAGAGGTCCCGGCCACTGGACAGATCAGAAGCGATTTGACACAGGACCAGAAAGCAGTCAATCGGTTTCTATCCCGCCGGGAGCGGCCATTCCAGAACGGGGAAACAGGCTGCGCCGGACGGGTGAATCTGAAGCGGAACGGAGGATATGGGATACTTGAAAAGAAAACAACACGCCAGGGGGAACGATGTGAAGAGCATCGCGATTCGCGGGAGGCCAAAAGGAGAACGATGGAGCTGATACCACGGCCGTGCGAGATCGGCCCATGAAACCCGCCTCGTCGGACCATGGCCGCCTCTCCACACCCGCAGGCGCCGCAGGGCCGGCCAGCATTCACTCCATCGCTGGATATGGTATAATGACTTCCATTAATGCATACACCTCCAAGCAAGAGGTGCTGGTTCGTTTCATGTGGTCTGATCGATCCCGATAAGGGAGGACGTCGGGCGCGTTGCGGCGGTGGGGACCGTGCTGCGGAGGCCACGTGCATGGGGGTGAGATCATATGGCCCATGTCCTGCGTACATGCATACACTGTAAAACGAGTGCAGAAGTTTTATGTTATTCAGATATGTGAGTCAGGATCTGTCATCACTGACAAACCGATCTGACATTAACTACAAACAGATAAACATCAAAGGGAGTTCGGGTTGGAGGATGCTGGTGGATCAGGAAATATATATTCAAGACATATGAACATCGCCCTCATCTACCTTGTTTTTTTATTCTACATCTATTTGACATTTATATTTACTGATCACAGATACCTAAACACACCTAGAATACAAATGCACAATAAAGAAGATAAGCAAATGGATTAGTGACAAAGAATAAGAGATTGTCAATCAAATAAGCAGGATGACTTGGCGATAAACACCCCAACCAACGACGCACTGCCTACCCACCTACCTAACCTACGCAAAGAGAGAAACTGCAGTAAAGATTATTATTAAATAACCACCAGCTTGCTATAGAAAAGTCCAGTCCACTACAGAGCCAAATTAAAATTTCTATTTATATCTGATGATTCCCCTTCTTTTTTTCCTTTTTTTTTTTTTGACTCGAAATGCCCTCGTCCTCTCCGGAAGCTCTAGCCATCTAACCAATCCTTTGACCTCTTTACCTACATCATAGGTCTCAGGGGAGTACCACCCGACCTCCCCAACCTCCTGAACCAGTCATAATACGAATAATGAAAATAATAAAAGAAGCAGGTACAGATAATAAGTAGATGACCATTCGGCGGTAACAGTAAACGATCAAGGTCGAGATCAAGACTAGATCTTGCCGAAAGGATTCCGAAGATGCAGGTGGGAATAGCTGTATGTACTGGACTGGCTACATGAACTGAACTCGGGTCAGCTCAGCCCGTCTCAAACTGTTCCTTGTTCCTTTTTTTTCTCCTTGTTCAAGATACACGAACAAATAAACCCTTCTCTTCTCCTTCCTACCTATCTATCTATTTTATTTATTTATCTGTCCGTATATAAGTACGTATACCTGTCTAGGTACCTACCTACCTACTTACCTACCTACAGAGGTAGCTAGCTAGCTACTCTAGGTAGATAAGAAGCCCAGCCCAGCCATGCGTATTATTACTACTAGACAGTCCCGTCTCCAAGGTCCCAGTCCCAGTCCCAAACCCAGAAAGGAATCAACATCAACGTCGGCTAACGGGACGGACTTGGACTCGGACTCATACTCGGTGAGGGGTAGGTAGATGGAGATGCGGATGGATTCTGTCGACAGTCTATGTAAATGTAACCTTCCCCTCCTTCATCCTCACCATTGCTCATCGTGGGTCTTTTTTTTCCCCTTGTAGCTAGCTAGATACCTTTGTAGGTAGGTAGGTAGGTAGGTAAGGTTGGTGTCTAGATGTAAATGTAAATGTAAATTGGTTGGTTTGGTTGGTTAGACCCTGGAGAATGACACTTCCAGTCGTCGAGTTTGAGGACTTGTGTTTCTTTCTAGGCATACAGGCTGTGCTATGTTTGACGGACACCGCGTGCTTCCAAGGCGTCAAAGTCGCTCTCTCAATGTACACTACAGTACATAGCGGGGTTGTCGAAGACTAATCCCGAAACGAAGAAGTAAAGAAGCCAAGCCCAGATCTGAGATACTTACATCGAGTCCCGTGTTTAAATAAACACAGGAAACGGGTTGGGCTTCTGAAGATCTAAAAGATCTAAAACAGAGGTCTATAAACTACGGTACTCTATACAGTACACAGCCTCAGAACCAGAAACCAGAAATAGAAGGAGAAAAGGGGCCAACGTTTTCCCTGCGAGGAGATCAGGAAGCCTGACGGAACACTGGTCTTGATGCACCGGCCACACTGCGGTGAAACATTTTACACGTCAGACACCTGAGGACAGATGCTTATGCCCTGATAGTCTGGAAACTCAAGGATTAAGAGAGTGCAGCACCAGGCGCTTAACGATATGGCTGAGGGGTCTTCAGTCAGAGACTGCTGACTGAAAGCAGCTTTATCCTATCGTAAGTGCTGTCTACAGAGGAAAGATGCCTCCGATTCTTTCAGGGAACGTCCGTTCTGGAGTTCAGGAATCAGGGGTTTTGGAACGAAGGTCGATATTCAAATGCTGGAACAGTGTGGCCTATGTGACAATACGTAGTTACAGACATCGGTTCGACTCCGCTTTGCAGGAAGATGAACGATGTTGGCGGATGTTGAAGTCCAGGGGCTTCAAGGGAGAACGTAGCAAGCGACCACGGTATCTGGGAACGCCAGAGATCTGTGAGACGAGGAGTCCAGTCCCTATTCACTGATCTCAACAGTAGCATGATGGCAATCGCAAACGGCTCTGAGGGCTCCGTTTGCTGCATATGTGAGTTATCTTCAAGGATATGGCTGGCACTCACCGATCGTGAGGGTGATGCATCAAACAGCTCATCCACATACAGAGATCTGCTGACCTCGCTGTACGTGTCTGGTCGAACCGTCTCTGAGCAGTCAACCCAGACCAGAAGGGAAGGTCAGAAGTGCGCTCAGCGAGGTAGACTCTGAGTTGGCAGTTGTCGGCCGAGTTGGAATCGCTGCAGGATGACTGCTGGCTCGACCGACGCTTGGTCATATCGGACATCCTGGATGCCGTCTGAACCACGTAGGCAGCCTGTGGGACCTCCACGACGCTCTCATCATGAAGACATCAGAGAAACCACTGCTGATGGCTTCCCGTCAGACGGCAGAGCGTGTTGAGATGCTTGATGAGGGTCTACTTCTGTCGAGGCCACGTAGCAGACCGCCAGCAGCGAGCAGGACGCGTTGGCAGTGATCTCACAGTCCTGGATCTCCTAGCCTGCGCATCCACCGGTGTGTCTCATTCCTGTGCGCGCCACAGGGAGACCGAGAGATCTCCTGGCAAGACCGAGATGGATGTACTGTTGGCCTCCATCATCCAGCCGGTTCCAGGAAGTGGTAGACGCTCAGGAGGGAGTACGGAGTGGTCATGGAGATCATCCCTGAGCGATATGAGCCGCATCGGGGAGGAGCTTCGGGATATTTTTGGAGGCAAGGGCGCTTCCCCTCGCGACGGCCCGTGAGGACCGCCGGACACGGCGTTCCGGGCCCGCCCCCTCAGAGGGCGGGTGACTCGGTGAGCGAGCGCGGTGTCGGAGTCCGGCCTCGGGCAAAACAGGGACGAAGCTCGGGGGGGCTGGAACAGGAAATCGTGATGCAAAAGACACATAGTGATCCTGTCGTCCACGGGTCTGGGCAGCGGTGAGGTGCGATGAGGCTTGGTGCGGCCATCGCCACCGTGGCGGTTCTGCAGGGCCGTCTTGTGCGCAGTAGCGCCCGTCGCCGGCAGGTGACACCGCATCCTCAGGCGCCCGCAGCGACCCCTCATTATGTCAGCACACCCCTCACGGGCGGGCCCAGCCCGATCCGGCATGGCGCGAGGAGGCGCTGAGGGGACGTCACGTGTACCCCGGACGCCGAGAAAACGACGAGACGGCAGGATGACTGGGGATGCCACCCTGGATGCCCGGACGAGCCCCTCGACGAGGCTGCAAGCGCTTGGCGGCCTCAGGACGGCGACGCTGGCGTTGTATCTGGCGTGCAGACGTGCAGAGATGCGGCGCGGCTGCCGGCGGAGATCTGCCCCTCCGCCGCCCGCAGCAATTGGAGTGCGACGCTGCAGACCCCGCATGCGAGCATCGCCTGCTCTCCTCCTCCCCCCTCCGGCAACCTCCATCGTCTGACAGAGATCGCACACACGGGCAGCCAGGGGAGGTTGGGTGCGACCATGTCGACGGGTGAATTCTACGCTTTTTCGACCACCCCTGCTCGACGCTCCTGCCAGCCTCTGGTCACCCTCGTCCCTCGTGCGGAGAGAGAGCTTTCCTCCGTCCGCGATGACCGCAACGGGCCGTCTCTGACGTCGTCGCATCCAGCTCGGAGGTGGGGCAGTGGATAACACGGACATCAATCGGCCAGCGCGATGCCGTCTGGCGTGGCCGAAGAAGAGCCAGCAGGATGGAGTCGAGGTGTGGTTCCCTGCCTTGCCCAACGCCCGCGGGACAGGTATATATATCCCGGACCAGCCTGTTCCAACGCACTGTTCATCTTCCTCCCCAGCAACAACATCGTCCTTCTCCTCCCAACGCACATCGCCTTGTCTCCGCCCTGCGGTCCATCCGATAGTCCTGGTGACCGGTATGCCACTAGCCCCTGATCCTCCATTCCCTCTCCTCGCCGGCCTGGACTTGCTGTGCAGCGCGCTGCATCCGGCAGCGCGCGGCCTGTCGAGACCTGGCCGGTCCCCACCCCCGCTCCGCACGGCCAGTCGCCGTCTCCCCATGGCCTGTGCTGCTCCCTCTGCATCCTGTCGTCATGACGCCAGCGGAGGATCATTCCTTTTACTGACACTCGGTTCCAGGTACCCGTACCTCCCGATCCCGCTCAGAAGACATATATAAGGGTTCGTCCTCTCCCTCCCTGGCTGCTGCTGCGGACCACATCAGATCAGCTCACTCTCTTCTTCTCTGCTCAGCTATACAGCCTCATCATTCAAAATGGTATTTGCTCGCTCCTTCGCTTCTCAGCTGAGGCGCCCTGCCTCGTCTCTGCTGTCCGCCAGGGCACCCTTGCAGCGCGCCTGCTGGAAGGCGCCTTCTCCGTTTGCCCAGGCCCGTACACTGACCGCGACTGCCAACCGACAGGTCAAGGTTTTGATGTGCCTGTATGATGTAAGTCGGCCGTCAACCGGTTCCCGGCATCTCGGGTCGTGATGATCCGCATGCTTGGCTTCAAACTCAATTGCTGACCCCCGCGATCTCCAGGGCGGCGAGCACGCCAAGCAGCAGCCCGGCCTGCTCGGTACCACCGAGAACGAGCTGGGCCTGCGCAAGTGGCTCGAGGACCAGGGCCACACCCTCGTCACCACCTCCGACAAGGAGGGCCCTGACTCTGTCTTCGAGCGCGAGCTCGTTGACGCCGAAGTCATTATCACCACTCCGTAAGTCCGCCGGAGCTGTGACCTTCTCAACTTGGAATGTATGGCTAACCGGGAATCTGCAGCTTCCACCCCGGTTACCTGACTGCTGAGCGTCTGGCCAAGGCCAAGAAGCTCAAGCTCGCCGTCACCGCCGGTGTCGGCTCTGACCACGTCGACCTGAACGCCGCCAACAAGACCAACGGCGGTATCACCGTCGCCGAGGTCACCGGCTGCAACGTCACCTCCGTCGCGGAGCACGTTGTCCTGACCATCCTGGCCCTCGTCCGCAACTTCGTCCCGGCCCACGAGCAGATCGTCCGCGGCGAGTGGGACGTCGCTGCCGTCGCCAAGAACGAGTACGACCTGGAGGGCAAGGTCGTCGGTACCGTCGCCGTCGGCCGTATCGGTGAGCGTGTGCTCCGCCGTCTCAAGCCCTTCGAGTGCAAGGAGCTCCTCTACTACGACTACCAGCCCTTGAAGCCCGAGGTCGAGAAGGAGATCGGCTGCCGCCGTGTCGAGAACCTCGAGGAGATGCTTGCCCAGTGTGACGTTGTCACCATCAACTGCCCTCTGCACGAGAAGACCCGCGGTCTGTTCAACAAGGACCTCATCTCGAAAATGAAGAAGGGTATGTTCCGCCTCCCCCCGCCCCCCCTCTTGCTTCCAGTGTGACTGAAGCTGACCGACTCCCAGGCGCTTGGCTCGTCAACACCGCTCGTGGTGCCATCGTCGTCAAGGAGGACGTCGCTGAGGCCGTCCGGACCGGCCACCTCCGCGGCTACGGTGGTGACGTGTGGTTCCCTCAGCCCGCTCCCAAGGACCACCCGCTCCGCTACGTCACCCACCCGCTGGGCGGTGGCAACGCCATGGTGCCTCACATGTCCGGCACCTCCATCGACGCCCAGGTCCGCTACGCCCAGGGTGTCAAGCGCATCCTGGAGAGCTACTTCTCTGGCCGCGAGGACTACCGCCCCGAGGACCTCATCGTCCACAAGGGTCAGTACGTCACCCGCTCGTACGGTCAGCGCGAAAACATGAAATAAGTGCATCGCGGCGTGGCCTGCGATGTGTAGCCTAGCCCGCTGGGATTGGAATGGGAGAGATTCGGGACTAGGTTTGTACCCTGGCTTGGATCAGGGTTACCTCCCATGTTACCTTAACAAGGGATAAATCGTAAATAACAATTTATGTTCTTCATCTGTTCCTTCTTCGTTTCAGACTGTAGCCCTGTCTCTGAACTGGATAACCAAATCTCTGAAGTAAGATCAGATAGGCCCTTTGTACTGGACAAATCATCGACCTGCTGCAGTGGTCGTGGTCGTGTCGCGGTCGCGATTAGGTTAGATTAGATTAGATCCACGGCACGTGATTTGCTGGTTTCTGTTTGTCTGTTACCTTAATTAGACACACACCCCTGGTGGATCCGATCCGATCCGATCCGGCCCTTCCGATCCGATCGAGGTGAGATGAGATCCGTGGATCTTGATAGGGTCGATCCGTGTATCTGCTCTGCATGTCATCCAGTCAAGCTTACTTACCTGATCAAGACCACATCAGTGGGAGCGGAGATAAACAGGTTGTCTGCTTCCAAAAAAAATAACTCTATGATTGGTGTAGACCTTCTACTGTACTGTACATACCTAAGACTTTGACTGACAGGCTGACCTCACCCCTCTACGTTGTTCTGGTTTCCGGTTCCGGTTCCGGTGAGTTAACTGTCTGTTACAGTTAGTTGTTCAGTAGTAGATTAGGTAGATAGGTAGGTAGGTATATAGACAACAGCTGGGAGAAGCTGTGTGTACATGAGGCACACACGGCAGTTTTATCTATCTATTTATTCCCTTTCAAAGGGGACGTGAATCAAGAGATTAGAAAAGGTGGAAAAATTACAATAAGTGAGGGAAAAAAAACCCTTGCTTCTCTCTCAATCTGTCTGTTTTGCCTTTTGCCAATAAATAATAAATAAATACTAAGTATTTATTTTAATGCTGCACACAGGCAGGCTGCTATGATGTGCTTTTTTTTATATAAACAACGTTGGTATTTAAAAAAATTCATCATCTAATTAGTGGACGTTAACTTATTATTCCCCCCTCCCCCCAACCCCGTTCCTTTCCCGCTAAGAGACGACTCGGAAAGCGAAGAAAAAAAATTGCAGCAATGGGTGAATTAATCAGGCTTGGCCGAACACAAACAGTGACAGAGACATGCTGCTCCATCGGCATGCTATTATCATTATGTACTGTACTGTACTTACCTTTGGTGAATAGATAACCTTGCGCAGCGCAGGTAAGATTCCTTCTTTCTTGACTCTTTCTTTCTTCTTCTACCGTCCCGGACAGCATTCCATCATGGTCTGGATGGAAGAGTAAGATCAATGCAGCGAATATTTATAGACCCGGGAACTGACTTGAGTTTGGGAGCAAATAGATAGAGTGGTTAGAAGATATTATTGTTATTATTATTATTGTGGTGTGCTAGCTAGGTAGGTAATCTGCCTGGGCCTGGGATAAAAATAAAAAGGTATTGTGCTGCACAGTCATTATATACATAGATAGAGAGTGGTGAAGATTGGGTTAGGATGGTTTTTCTGTTGGAGAAACCTACAGTCACTTATGATTTATGTTGTGTATTATATATATATTATGAACCAGCCTGAGGATTATTGATTCTTTCTTCTGGAAAGAAGCTTTTTTTTACTAATTCTTTCAGTGTTTGACCCTTTTTATTGCAGATCTGGTCTGATCTTACTGCCACCTGAGATCTGAGAGCCGGAAAAGATCCCGAAACAAGTTCTAATTAATAAAGAAGCAGGTATATATATATATATATCCCTTTGACTGACGGATTCGAACGAGACCACAGATGCGGGCATATGCGGGTGGTGGTGCTCAATGAGCGTCAGGCCACGTCTAAGGCCCGACTGACACGGCTCATCCAACACAAAGATATCCTCAGCGCGGCGCTGCAATAATCGCAGGACTGGTGGACGTGGTACAGTACCTACTACTACTACCTAGGGAGGGAGCGAGGACGACATGCTTAGAAACGGGGACCGGAACCAGGGTTTTTGTTGGGATGTATATGTGCTGTATGTGGAATCAGTCAATACGCCACGGTACGATTGGGCTCTTGTAGATCAGATCCTTCTTCCATGCGGAATTCTCCACTCCCCAAAAGAGGATGCAAGGGATGCATGGTGGGAATAAAATACAGAAATAAATAAACCGATAAACAAGCATGAAGAAGAACAGACCACCCAAACCCCCCGGCACAACCACAATCACATCATCATCATCATCATCATGGCTGATATTCTCAATATCCTTCAGACCGAGAGAAGAGAACGAGCGCAGGCGCAGCAGACGGCGAGCTTGCCTGCTTGCCTGCTTCCGGAAATATTTCCGTCCTGCCGGGCCCGAGCCTTGTTTGGCGGTTGGAGTGAGACGGTTTTTTTATTATTTTTATTTTTTCCCCCCTAGATGCTTATTTTTTGGAAATTTAAGAGAAAAAAAAAACATTTTCATTATTTATTTAGTTAGGACCTATAGCGGGTGAGGTGAGGGACCCCGTGCATAATAAGAATAAAAACTTCCGCTCAAGATTGATCTCTGGTTCTCCTAGACATGCGTGTAACACATAATCCTTCTCTGGGAATATATGCCTGGAATTAATGTATGTACAAAGTACTCAATCTAGGGCGATTCTGCCGGGTACTAGGTATAGGTATAGGTTACGTACCTTAGGCATGCGCTGCACGTGCCTACCGGGTCCTCTCCGCACTCATTTTGGTATGCAGACGCGCATAACCGGGCCATGTGCTGTTTTGCAACTGGATTGATTGGGAGGATAGCAAGTGTCCCGAATTCAATCCGGCATGATTCGACGCTAGACGACGGATTCATTGAGTCCTTGTAACTTGATTTCCAGAATAGAATCACCAGGTACTGAAAAAGAAGCGAGACAGAGCCCGGCCCAACCCCGATTTGATATCGAACGCGCTTTCCAGAGCAAATGCACATTGAGCAAGACGGTTCATTCACGTCTAACAAGAAAACAAAGCTAGACAGGTGTAAAATTTCCAACGCCAACGCCGTTGACCGACTGAAGACGCCTCCCAACGCCAGACAAGAACGTGTATAACCTGTATAGCTGAAAGAAGAAAGCTGACTACCGCCGCTGCGATCCCCCCCTGCCCTCCCTCTCCGCGTCCTCGTCTTCGCTGTCGTCCATGAACCCCTCCTCCAGCTCCCGGCTGAGCCGCGTCTCCGCCTCGCCGGCGGTGCTGCGCCGGCGCTCCAGCGCCTCGCGCCGCGCGGGGTCGATGCTCATGCCAACCATGGTCTCGCCCTCCTCGTTGAGGATGCTGTCGCCGTCGGTGGTGTCGTGCCGGTGGTGGTGGCCCTCGACGAGGCGCGCGCCCGAGCGCCACGAGGAGGGCAGGAAGAGGCGCATCAGGGCGTCGAGGGCGCGGTCGCGCAGGGAGGAGGTGTGGACCGAGAGGGTCTGCAGGGGCAGGTACTGGGCGTAGCGCTGGTGGTAGCGGCGGAAGAAGGGGACGATGGCGTACGAGAGGAGCAGGTAGAGGGCGAGGGAGACGAGGGCGGGGGCGATGAGGGTCTGGGAGCGTCAGCACTGTAGTCAACGAACCATCTCAGGGGCGACCGCTCCAGACGTACCTTGGCCAGGTCCAGGACGCCCCCCATCGAGACAGTCAGGCCGTGCGTTGGAGATGCTCGGTGACGGCAGGTCAATCGGGCTATGTACGTGGACAGCAGGGACAGCTCCCGCGGCGGGGTGCGGAGACGGAATCCGGGGCGACGGACCGCGGCCAGACAGGCCAGGCAGCAGCTCAGAGCACGGATGGGGATGCGGAACCCCTCCAGCGCGCGCTCGAGAGGATCTTGATCTTGCAGAGGCAGAAACGGGCTGTCGCGGCGAAGATCGCAGGCGCCGCCGTCCGCCGGCTGCGGCGCCGGGCGGTGCGCGATCCCGCCCCGGTCACGTGCGGGATGCGCGCGCGGGTATCACGTGCCGCGCTAGTCCGCATCGGGGCGGTGCGGGCGGCAAGGAGCGCCGAGGACACGGCCAGAGACCCCCTTACGCCCTCCCACCGTCCTCGTGCGATGCCCTGAAGCAACCTCATCCCGAGCGATCTCGTGTCCCCCCTCGCGACTCCGGTCCTGCGACCGTCTGGACGCTGTTTTTTGTGCCTGTTGCCTGCGTGCTGACAGAGAAGAGGAGGAGCGATCCCTTGCGCCCACACCCACCCCCCGTCTCCTGGCGGGTTTCCCACCCATCGATCGTCAGGGAGTCAAGGCACGACGGACCACAGACGAAAAGGAAAAGAAACCGGCCTGGATGACATTGACACCCCAGCACTCGCATCCCCGCGACCGCTGCCCGTGAACCCCGTCGTCGACGCCCCAAGGGAGCACTGCCCTCTCCAGCGGCGGAAGGGCCCTGCTGCTGCTGCCGTGTGGATGACGCCCATGCTGCACCCTGCGCCTCCTCAGCGACGCCCGCCACGATGCCCAGCTCCACGTCGTCCGCGCCCGACAAATCGAGACAGACGTCGGGCGGCAAGTCGTTCTTCGGGAGGAAGCTGCACAAGGACCGCCCCGCCGACGACAATGGGGGGGAGCCGTCCACGCCCCCGGGCAGCTCGTCCGGCTCCCGCTCCTCGCGGCACTCCAAGAGGGCGTCCGTGCAGTCCTTCGACATGGGCCAGGACGCCGACGCCTCCGGCCTCGCCATGACCGCGGGCGTCATCACCTCCATCCCTTTCGAGAGCCTGCCCCCGGACCCCAAGACCCCCATCCCCGTCGACTCCCTCTCCAGGATGGACGCGTCGCCGCGCAGGGAGCCCACGCCCGCCCACCTGGCCAAGAACGGCGTCGATTTCCACCAGTATCCGCCCTGGAACCCCCAGGCCGTCGCGCAGAGCGGCTACGTCGCGTACCATCCCTCCTCGGGGGCTCGTCCGCCGCCCCATGTCACCAACACCACCATGGCCGCCAGCGCGACGGGCGACAAAGGCACCCGCTACCAGCAGTGGGGGAGGCCGGGCAGCTCCTCGGCCAACGCGGCCTTCAACAGCAGCCACAACTCCTCCTCGACCGTCGACTCGTTGTCGTCGTCCAACCCGCGCCTGTCCGTCGATCAGTCGAGCATCCATTCCTCCGTCTCCTCCAACACCCGTGGCTCCAGCTACCAGGCTTCCGACAATTCTTCCCGTACGCTCACGACCTCATTCTCCACGGACCGTACCTCGATGATGTTCGCCGGAGTCCATACTAACAGATACTCCCATCCTCAAGGTTCCACGCTGCCCTCGCAACCCGCCGCGCACCCCGGCGCGAGCGCGCTCCCGCAGCCGTTCATATCGCCGGAGGAATATCTGACGCGCCCCAAGGATGATCGGATCGTCGACCAGCTGTTCCTCGAATTGATGCAGAAGCGTGGCTGGCAGAACCTCCCGGAGCAGGCCAAGAGACAGATGCTGGCATATCCCGCCTCGAAGAAGTGGACGCTCGTCCACCAGGATCGGTTGACCGAGCTGCAGGGCGAGATGAAGCGACGACAACACGCAAGACCCGACGGGCCCAGCCCCCTGATAAGTAGAGCGGAAGAGGAGGGGAGTCCGGAGTGGTACGTCAGGAAGGTAATGGACGACACGATCACTTCGAAGCAACTTGGCAGTTTGAGCGTCAGTCTGAGAACGCAGCCGATCAGGTAGGACCCCATGACGAGAGAAGAATTTGAATTTGAGCAAAGACGACTGATATGTGAGTTCAGCTGGGTGAAAGCATTCGTCGAGGCCCAGGGTCAGATCGCTCTGACAAACGTCCTGTTGAAGATCAGCAGGAGGAAAGCCACCGGACCTGTGCCGGCTCCCCCTTCCTCTGGTGACAAGGACCTGGAGCGTGAATATGATATCGTCAAGTGTCTCAAGGCTCTGATGAACAACAAGTATGGCGCGGACGATGCGCTCGCCCATCAGCAGGTCATCGTGGCTCTCGTGAGCTCGCTGCTGTCTCCTCGTCTGCACACGAGGAAGTTGGTCAGCGAGATTCTGACCTTCCTCTGTCACTGGGGCGATGGAGAGGGCCACCAGAAGGTTCTGCAGGCGATGGACCATATCAAGAACCAGCAGGGCGAGACGGGACGCTTCGACGCTTGGATGCGTATCGTGGAGGTCACAATCGACGGGCGCGGAAAGATGGGAAGCATGGTCGGTGCCAGTGAAGAGTATCGCAGCGGAGGAATCGGCATGGAGAACCTGCTCATGGAATACGCGGTCGCCACGATGTTCCTGATCAATATGCTCATCGATGCGCCGGAAAATGACCTGCACTTGCGATGCCACATCAGAGCGCAGTTTATATCATGTGGCATCAAGCGTCTCCTGACGAAGATGGAGGGCTTCCAGTATGAGGTCATCGACAAGCAGATCGAGCGCTTCAGGGAAAATGAGGCGATCGACTACGAAGATCTGCTGCAGCGGGAGAGCAGCAGCATGAAGGATAGCGTCGAGGGCGAGGTCAAGGATATGAGCGACCCCATACAGATCACGGATGCAATCGTATCCAAGATCCAGGGGACTCGGGCCTACGACTACTTCCTTTCTGCCATGCAGCACCTGCTGCTCATCCGCGAGAACTCCGGAGAGGATTGCCTCAGGATGTTCCAGCTCGTGGACGCAATGCTCAGCTATGTGGCCATGGACAGGAGGCTTCCGGACCTCGATCTGAGGCAGGGCTTGAATTTCACGGTGCAGAGCCTTTTGGACCGGCTGCATACAGACGCAGAGGCGAGGCGCGCGTACGATGAATCTCTGGAGGCTCGACAGGTCGCGGAGGCGGCAATCGCCGAGCGTGATGAGATGAAAGCGCAGATCGAGCTGGGTGCCGACGGTCTGGTCAAGAAGCTGCAGAAACAGATCGAGGAGCAGACCGGCATCATCGAGCTCCAGGCACGGCAGAACGAGTCGTTGAAAGCCGAGCTCGCCGATGTCCAGAGGCTCCGCAGCCAGGAACTCCAGCGCAACGAATTGGAGACGCGCGAGCTGTACCTCATGCTTCGGGATGCGCAGGATATCGCCGCGGCGAATGCCAGGAAGGCGGAGAACGGCAAGGGCGAGGTGGATCCGGCGCTGATGAGAGGCATTCTGGATCGTGAGAAGCTTCTGGAGAGATTGGAGAAGCAGCTCGAACGGACCAAGACGCAGTACAAGCTGGAGGGCAAGGTCTGGGGCGCGCTTTTGCCCTCGGACCGTCTCCGCGAGCTGCGGGAGCAGATGGATGGGCTGGAAGCCAAGGACTTTGAGGAGGAGACTCGCAACCTGGACACCAGCACTCTGGGGGCGGTCTACCGGAAGAGAAACCAGCCCTCCGAATCAGGGAAAGCCGACGAGCAGGACGCCGCTGATCGGGATGAAGGATCGCAGCATGGCGGCGGCGACGACGACGACGACGACGACGACGACGGAGAGGTCGTGTACGAGAAGCCTCGTATCGTCGAGCTGTCGCGACCTCCCCGGATCAACCCGAAGCAGGCGAGCGGCTTGCTCGGTGAGATCGCCGCCAAAGTGCCCAAATACGACGCCGATTCCAGTGACGCCAAAGCCGAACCGTCCGCTCCGGCTGAAGGAGCCCAGGCTTCTGCAGAAGACAAGGAAGCGAAAGCTGAGAGCACGGATGAGAGCAAGGCTGAAGCTGGTAAAGACGAGGGCCAAAAAGCCGCGCCTCCCCCTCCGCCTCCTCCACCACCTCCACCTCCGCCCCCTCCCCCTTCCTCCGCCAAAGGTGTACCCCCGCCTCCGCCGCCCCCTCCACCACCACCACCTCCTCCTCCTCCAGGCGCAAAGGGTGTGCCTCCTCCCCCTCCGCCGCCTCCGCCTCCCCCAGGGTCTTCGGCGGGAGTCCCTCCACCTCCACCACCACCTCCGGGTTCCGCATTGGGCGTTCCGCCTCCTCCCCCTCCGCCTGGCGGCCCAGTGCCCGGATCGTGGAGAGCAAACTACTTGGCTGCGCAGCAGGCTGCTTCAAGTCCTACGTTCCTCATGGCTACGATTAGACCCAAGAAGAAGCTCAAGGCCCTTCATTGGGACAAGGTTGATACTCCTCAGGTGACCGTGTGGGCTACCCACGCGCCAACCTACGAGGCAAGGGAACAGAAGTACAATGAGCTGGCCAAGAAGGGTATCCTCGACGAAGTCGAGAGACTGTTTATGGCGAAGGAGGCAAAGATCATCGGCGGCGGTACGGCGTCGAAGCAGCGCAAGGACAAGAAGCAGATCATCTCGAACGATCTGTCCAAGAATTTCCAGATCGCAATGGCCAAATTCTCTCACATCCCTGTGGATGAAGTTGTGCGTATGATCATCCACTGTGACAAGGAGATTTTGGACAACAGTGTCATTATGGATTTCTTGCAGAGAGATGACCTGTGTAACATTCCAGACAACGTTGCCAAACTCATGGCGCCGTATAGCAAGGACTGGACTGTGCCGAATGCCGCTACCTCTGAGCGAGAGCAGGACCCGAGCGAGCTCACCCGCGAGGATCAGATCTACCTGCAGACTGCTTTCGAACTCAACCACTACTGGAAGGCCAGAATGCGCGCTCTTGCGTTGACCCGATCCTACGAGTCTGATTACGACCATATATCCTCGAAGCTGCAGGAGGTTGTGAGGGTCTGCGAGTCACTCCGGGACTCGGTCAAATTGATGAACGTCCTCGGCCTGATTTTGGATATTGGTAACTACATGAACGATACCAACAAGCAGGCTCAAGGTTTCAAGCTGAGCTCCCTGGCCCGTCTTGGTATGGTCAAGGACGACAAGAACGAAACAACATTCGCAGATCTTGTCGAGCGTATTGTCCGCAACCAGTACCCGGAGTGGGAGGGCTTCGTCGAGGACATTGGAGGAGTGATTGGAGTGGCCAAGTTGAACGTGGACCAGCTAAGAACGGACGCCAAGAAGTACATTGACACCATCCGCAACGTCCAGGCAAGCCTCGACGCGGGCAACCTGAGCGATCCAAAGAAGTTCCATCCCCAGGACCGGGTCGCCCAGGTGGTCCAGCGGAGTATGAAGGATGCAAGACGGAAGGCGGAGCAGATGCAGCTCTACCTGGATGAAATGACCAAGACGTACGACGATATCATGACCTTCTACGGCGAAGACAACACCGACGAGAATGCTCGACGAGACTTCTTCGGCAAGCTGGCCTCTTTCTTGCAGGAGTGGAAGGTCGGTTTACTTACCACGTGCCATATATATCTGTAGCATTCGGGCTAACAATGTCATAACAGAAATCGAAAGAGAAGAACATCGCCTGGGAAGAGGCGAAGAAGCGTACAGAGGCGTCATTGGCGCGCAAGCGTATCAACCCTGCTCTTGCTAATGGCAGTGGCCATGGAGATAATCCGAGCTCACCGGTCACCAGTGGAGCCATGGATTCGCTTCTGGAGAAACTGCGCGCAGCAGCTCCGCAGGCCAGAGACCAGCGTGACCGTCGGCGTCGCGCCCGGCTCAAGGAACGGCACCAGCAGCGGATCGCTTCTGGACAAAAACTGCCCGAACTTCCTGGAATTATTCCGCCAAAGAGCGAGGGTGGCGATGAAGAAAATAAGACCACCGCCGCCACGACCACCACGACCACCACTACCACCACTGGTGACGAGAAAGGCTTGTTGAGCCCTGAGAACCAGACAGAGGACGCCAAGCCTAGCAGCCAAGATGCTCACGTCTCGGAAGGCGAGGATATTGCGGACCGGGCTGCCAGTATGTTGCAAGGTCTGCGGGCCAATGCCAACGCCGACGCCGATGGAGAGCGTGCCAGGCGCCGAAGAGAGAGCGCCGAGGACGAGAGACGGAATCGCAGATTAAGGCGACGGAACGGTGCAAGCAGCGGGAGCAAGGGTGGTGCTGACGGATCCGCGCTCCCTGCCGTGAGAGAGCCGTCTTCCCCTGTCAAAACAGAGGCAGCTGTGACGGACGAAGCAGAAGCAGGAAGCCCGGGCAAAAGGCCCGACTCCTCTGGTTCCCAGCTAGCGCCTCCTCCGTCCATCGTTGTGTCCTCGACCCCGGATCAACCATCTGAAAATGCACTTCCCGAGGGTCCTGCACCCGACAAGTCCGTTGAAACTTCAGAGTAATCTCTAAGCCTTGGTACAGCTTCTGTTTAATGTGTGATAGGATTAGTGATGTCGGTCGGGAAATTGTGTCTACGGCGCATATTATGTATACTATTCTCCCTGCCAGCTTTTCTTCCGCATTTTCTTGTCCTAGTTCCCTTGATTTGTCTTCAAGCCGTTGGTCCGCGTGTGGGCCGGGTCCGGGACCGACGGCATTTTGTTCTATGTTCTTTTGCATTTGGATTTGGTGGACAAGTCCCCTATATTTTACCTGCCTTGACCTTATTTCTTAATTTCTTCTGCCCCCCTTTGCTACTATTTTCTGTTTTTATCTTATTTTAACTGCTCCGTGCCGGCTTATACAGTTCTGGACTTCAGCTCCATATTCCCATATCACGCAGACATTTTCTGCTATTCCTGTATGCTATCATGTCGCAAGCGCTTGTACCGTGATGTGTTGCGGATGTACTGTAAATGAACCCAACTCCCCGGTTGCTACTTCAAGATTGATTAAGCCGAGTTGCCTGGTAGTACCTTGCTTTTATGTAGTGGCTTCTCGTCATTGTGAGCCATTGGAGATTTTTGATACGATGGTTCCCTTGGCTCATCTAATGTAGAAAGTCTTGCTTATCGACTGGCTAGTGCTCATGAAGACAAAGATGACAGGCTCGCAAGAGCCAGTCACGTTGAATGGAACATTAAATTAATGTTGCTTCTTCAGAAGACATCCCTATCATCTAGTATTATGCGGCATCTTCCTGAATCTCCAGATGAAGTCACGTGGGCAGCAAGCCGCTACAGCGCAAGCTTTATCTCGGATCTGAGAACAACATCGATTCCAGCTCAAAGTCTCCCGCGCATGCGAGGTCCTCTGTTTCGAACGACGTGCAGGGCCCTTTCCCGTCGCCCTTCATGGAGCGGACCCGTCTCTCTGAGGGGTCTCTCCGGAATTCATAACCCATCATGCCGTCCCATTCCAGGCCCGCGGCCGGTGCGGGGAAGCGACGCCGGCAGGATACGAAGCTTCACATCCTCAACGCCGGTTCAATTCGTGCCAGACGGTGATTCCACCATCTATGCGCTCTCGACAGCGCCCGGGAGGGCTGCCATAGCCGTTGTGCGGATATCTGGGCCGGCGTGTGTGAAGGTGCGAGCTGTACTTAGAGCTTTCTAACGACGAAGTGTCTTGACAGCGAACTGATGGTCTTCCTACAGATCTACCAGGCTCTGTGCCCGGGAAAACCGCTGCCCAAACCGCGCGTCGCCACTCTCCGCACCCTCTACGATCCCACACAGGAACCCTCGAGCAGCAGCGTCCTCGACGCCGGCGCCCTGGTGCTCTACTTCCCGAGCCCGAAGACCGTCACCGGCGAGGACGTCCTCGAGCTGCATCTTCATGGCGGCCCGGCCATCGTCAAGGCAGTGCTCACCGCCATCTCCAAGTGCAACGGCCCGGACCGCGGAGTCATCCGCTACGCGGAGCCCGGCGAATTCACCCGCCGCGCCTTCATGAACGACCGGCTGTCGCTGCCGCAGATCGAAGCATTAGGCGACACGCTGTCCGCCGACACGGAGCAGCAGCGGCGCCTCGCGGTGCGCGGCTCCTCGAGCGCCAACGCACTCGCGAGGCGCTACGAGCAGTGGCGCCAGCAGCTGCTCTACGCGCGCGGGGAGCTGGAGGCCCTGATCGACTTCGCCGAGGACCAGCACTTCGACGAGTCGCCCGCCGAGCTGGTCGCCAGCGTCGCGGCGCAGGTGCGCGCCCTGCAGCGCCAGATCGCGCTGCACATCCAGAACGCGTCGCGCGGCGAGCTGCGCCGTAGCGGGATCCGGGTCGCGCTGCTGGGGGCGCCGAACGCGGGCAAGAGCTCTCTGCTGAACCGCATCGTGGGGAAAGAGGCCGCGATCGTCAGCGCGGAGGAGGGCACGACGCGGGATATCGTCGACGTCGGCGTCGATCTGGGCGGGTGGTACTGTAAGCTGGGGGATATGGCCGGGTTGAGATCGGAGCGTGGACCGCGGCCTGGGGAGAGTCCAGTGACTATCGGCGCGGTCGAGAAGGAGGGAATCCGCCGGGCCAAAGAGAGGGCACTGGAGTCTGACGTGGTCGTCGTTGTGCTCTCGCTCGAAGAGGACCGCGATGGCGCTGGGTACAGGCTGAGCGTCGAGCCCGAGGTCGTCGAGGCCGTCAACCGCTGCGTGGAGCGGGACAAGTGCATCATCGTGGCCATCAACAAGGCCGACCGGCTGCCGCCGGCGGAGCGGGATGAAGCCCGCAGTGGCAGGGTCCCGCGCGGCCTGGCGGACGCCGTCCGCGGGGAGTTCCCCTCCGTCCCGGAGGACTGTGTCTTCATCATCTCGTGCAAGGAAGCGCAGGACGAGTCCTCGCAGGCGCGGGACCCGGGCGGGATCCAAGCATTTCTTACGGGTCTCATCGCGCACTTTGAGAAGATGGCAGAACCATTACGGATCACTGAAGAGGAAGGAGTAGAAGGCAATGGATTATCATTACATGACGCTAGCTACTGGGAGGACTCGCTCGGAGTCACCCACCGACAGAGCTCTAATCTACAGCGGTGCTTCCAGCACCTGGACGACTTCCTGACCCAGACCAAGACAAAGACAGAGACACAGACACAGACCCGGACCCAGACCTCTAAGCATAACACCGAAACTCCAGACATGTTTATTGGTACAGATATTGAGACAGACGTCGACATCGTGACGGCGGCGGAGCACCTGCGGTTCGCCGCGGACAGCCTCGCCAGGATCACGGGCAAGGGCGAGAGCGGCGACGTGGAGGACGTGCTGGGGGTCGTTTTCGAGAAGTATGTGGCCGTATCCTTGTCCTTGTTCTTCTCGTTGGCCCTGAGGGACACGAAGATCGTGGTGCTGACAGTTTGGCTTTTGCGAACAGGTTCTGCGTTGGCAAGTAGCTGCGACTTGGATTGCGAACTGCAGAGACGCTCGAGACGAAAGGTGCACCGCGCGTAATAGGCGAACTCGAACTTGAACTTGAGCTCAGACTCGGACTCAGACTCCTCTTAGTCGGCGATGTCCTCCCCTCCATCTCTACTTCCGCCCCGCAGGGCTTCCCGATCTTCCTCCTCAGATAATGACCATGCCGTGTGCTGTATCGATGCCTGCGACGCGCGTCCATGAAGGGCCAGTCCGTCGAAGAAAAACCTAGACAGAAACCGAAGCTCCCAGCCAAGTCAGCGTGGCCCCTGCGTGTGGGTTCCGCCTACTCGTCGTCGTCGTGCACGTCGTTGTACCCGCCGCGGCCCTGCATGGACAGATACCGGGAGGGACCGGAACAGGGAGACGACGAGACGGGTTGGGGAGCGGAGCTGGTGGGGGAGTTGTAGCCGCCTCGGCCCATTGACCTGGTGGACTCGGAGTTGTGACTGAACTGGAGAGTGGTGGTCTGCTGAGGCAGAGGATGCAGCAGTGGATGTGGTGTTGCTGAGTGGTGGATGTTGTTGGTCTTGTGGAGGAGGATGCTCTTGCTTAGTTGTAGCCTCCGCGGCCCATGAACGGGTTCGGGTTCAGGTTGTCGACCCTCTTGTTGTTGTAGGGGTATGCGATGGCGGATATACAGGTCGGTGCGCAGTAAATAGATACCAGAGGACAGAGATGAATCCCACTCTATAGAGCGCTGAAGACGGATGACTGTATATCCTAATGACCGCTTTCACACTGAAGACAGAAAACAAAGAACTCCAGACGAAAGCAGGACCAGCGCCCTATATATACCCAGGCAGGTCTCTATCTATCTCTCTATCCCCTCTCTCCCCTCTGCCATCCCCAGGAACCACCGCGCCCAGGCACCGACGTCAGGGCGCGCCGCGCGCGGGACCGGGATGTGGATCATCATCACGGTGGATCCCGACCTGCAGGCGCAGGCTTGGCTTCGCCTCGCGTCAGGACTCAGGTCAGTCAGACTCAGCGCGATGGCTGTGACAGAGTCGGGGCCAGAAGGGAGTCCAGACCAGAGGATGATCCGTCAGGCGCGACGAAGCAGCACGATATGGGACGAGGGAGCCGGGGTGTTTGGTTTGGATGTCTGTTGTTGGTATACATGCATGTATGTCATGTCAGGTGCCTCCGGGGTCTTGGCCCTGCTTATACGGTATGTACTGTATGTACAGATACAGTACTGTTTAAACAGGGCTGGATGGATCAGGACCAGAGTCTCGGGTAGGTATTATTCTTCATTCGTGTTTGGCTGTTTTTCTCTCCGCGGGCAGAGAGCAGGGTCTCTGTGTGTATACCCTGTAGGCTGTCTGTCTGTTGAACTCTGTCCTGTTCTGTTGTTGTACACCTGTCCTGTTCTGTTTCTATCTATGGGGTTAGGGCTGTGACCGGACGGGAGGTACTACTACTGTCATCGTGCGAACTCCGTACAAACGTTATTGGATCCCGGACTACGGTCCTCGGGACGAACAGCTGCAAGCCCCCGATCTCCAATACTAAGCTAACTATGAGTCTATGACAGCGGTTAGGCAGTAGACTGGTTAGGTAGGTAGTACGGAGTTAGTAATCTGCCGTCGGTCCGATCGAGTCGTCCCATCTCGGTCACAGCCACAACGGCAGCAGCAAAGACGTTCGAAACGGACGAACAGATGGCGCGAGCTTCGCGCCCTGAACGTGAGTCTGAAGAGGGCTGAAGGAACGGGACGGAGCGGACAGAATGTTTCACCCGGTTTCTGTCATTACTTCGCACATTATCTCTCAGCGCCCGGGGGTTTACTACTAGTGCTACCTTGTCGTCTGGGGCGCGAGCCAAGCTAAAAGGAGAATATGTCGGGTCGGCTAAGCCACCTGACGGGCGATCGCTACCTATACCGTCCCGGGTAATCCGTACTGTATCTAGGTACGGTAGGGTATGGTTCGGTACCTAACGGCCGAGCTTTCTGACGAACGGACGAACGAACGCTGGTGCCTGCGGCCGGCCCCAGGCGACGCGATGATGCGAGGATGCAATGCGCGCGGTTCGGTTGATGGGGTGATGATTCATCCTCGAGCTCTAGGTCCGAACAGTCTGGTTGGTTATTTTTGCAGTCAGTCAGTCAGTCAGTGACTGCTCATCACATGACTTTTTGAGTCACAGCGCCGGGTTCCAGCCTCAGGTTATGACATGCCTGTGACTGTACTGTACGGCTGTGACTGTGACGTGCATGCATGCAGAAGTTGACTCGAGCTGGGGCTGGAGCTGGAGCTGATTACTAAATATGAACTGGACCTACTGCCTAGGTAGGTAAGCAAGTTCTGTATCTATGGATCTATCCGCTGGAGGTTATGTGGTATTCTTCTATCTGAATCTGATAAAGGAGAGATCAAGCTGAAGCTGAGGCTGATGAAACTGGACTGTTTTTGGATGCTTACTTGACTACTTAGCTACCTAGCTAAATCTAATAATAACAATGATGATAGTGATAATAACGGTAAGGTTACCTCTGTGTCGCTGTCGCCGTGTTATCTCTCCCTTTATCCTTTTTATTTTTCATTTTTGTTCTCAGCTGTTTCATCCGGTTACATGGGACGCGTTCGTTGAGCTGCGAACACCAGGACGTGGTACAGGTATTCATGCATGCATGACAGCTGAGATATCTATCCCGACCGACTCCAGGGCTACGTCCCTGGAGTTCCACGGTCGTGGACGTGGACATGGACATGGACAGGGAAGGGCCATGGACTTGGATACCTAGACATGCATGTCCCACCGGCAGTGCATGAAGGTCTGCTTAGCTGCTTAGCTGCTTCGGGCGTTGCTGCAGCCCTATGCAAAGTGCAACTGCAACTGTAAATGCAGATGCAGATGCAAAGCAAGCCTTCCAGTTTTAGGCTATACTACAGCAGGAATTGAATTCTAGAATAAACCGAATGGGAAAGGTGTGTTTCAGATCCAGATTCTCCTCTTGCCTTGGAAATGAAACTCATGAATCACGTAATGGAGTGCAGTAGAGCTGAGTGATGCCGTTGTGGTATCGTGTCCTCCGTCCAAGAATGAACGAATGAATGCTACTCCGGACACGGTAGCGGGACTGTGGCACTAGCAGTTATCCATAATTAGGACCCGACCCGACCCGTTCCGTCCCGACCCCGTCCTTGTCCTTGTCAAGTCGAGGTTGTCGAGCCAGCGGCGCCCGGGCGGACCCGCGGGGCGCAGCGGACGCGGAGGCGGAAAGGCGGGTGGACCGACATCTCCACGGGGGGGTTCCGCTCGTGGTTCTTCGGGCGACACCCTCCACCTTGCACTCCACCAAGACCTTCACCCTCTTATGAACCTCTCCCCAGCATTGCAACTTTCCCTTCTACACTCCCGCAGCCCGCAGTGCTGTCTATTAGAACCGTCTCTCCTTTCCATACTAGAATTTGGGTGGGGCCATGCGTGCAGTGGGGATGTCACGCATGATTTAGGCGTTGGTTGGAGTCTTGGAAGTGAGGCGGAAATCAATAGTACGGGGTAGTGGTAGGTACCTGGGGAACTATGGAGTAGTGCTAGTGGTATTATGGAGACTCCGTATAGAGACTCCAAAACGGACGCCCGACGCCCCGAACTCGAGGCGCCCGCGTCGAGTGATCGACTGATCCGATTGATCGATGAATTCCAATTATCGGATTGGCCATCAAATCAGTACACTCTGCCTAAGCCCCTTCAGGTCCTGACGAACTGCGCCTGCCGGTGCCACACCCGCACTCCCCAACAAGGTTTGTACCTGACAGACAGCCCCGTGGACGTGACATCCGCGGAGGATTATTGTCATCGTCACAGCCTCTGCTCACCGTGCATATGCAGCGCCTGCATGGCTACTACTGTATGACTCCACGGCGCTGGTCTGTGGATCAGGTGAGGCGCAGCACAGCAGAGAAGCCATGCTGGCTCGAAGATGGATCAGCTGGCGTTCGGAGATGCCCTTCTGGAAGGCTGCCGCGTTGGGCTTAGCTCAGGGGTCAGGTGTCGGGAAGGTCATGTGAGCGGTGATGTCATGGTGCATAACTGCGTATGTCCTATTTGGGTACTCTGTACTGTACGGATGAGGGATAGGTACCTGGTAGGTGGGGTGCCGGTTGTTTGTGGATGGAAGCAGTGGGTTGCTGGCTCTCTGTCAAGAGGCTGCTAAGGAAGAGACATGAGAAGAATGGGATATTCAATTGTGGAGGTTTTGTGCAGGTGGCTAGGCTGCCTACTTACTGGAGTGTACCAGGGTCTGTTTAGACCAGATTTGGGGATGAGATTAGGAGAGATATGTCTTTAGCTATGGATATTCTTGATATTGCTATGTAGAGACGTTTTCTATCACATCATAAGACAGAACGTGTAGTAGATGGTAGGTACTAGTCGGCAGCCTCTGGATAACTTCCCTTCGCAGAAGCTTTATAGATCGCCCCTATACGATTATATAGTAGAAACTTACAGAAGTCACTTTATCAGATATGAATGCTCAGCGTCGTTTACGCCCTTTACTTGCCGACTCGAACACAACCTGCCCATTCTCATCGACAAGGAACTCCTTCCCGTCGGGAATCGGACTCAGCGGCCGGCTGGAGAACCGAACCTTGGAGTGTTTCCACCGGGCATTATTCTCCTCCTCCATCCGCAACGCCTCGCACTCGAGAAAATGCCGCACAATCTCAGCCATCACGTACGCGCGGTGGCTGTGAGTCTCTGCATCGTCCGGCCAGAGGTAAACCGAACCAGGCGCAAACGCGCCCACGCTGCAGTAGATCCCAACCTCCAGGCTCTGTCGGCGTGCGTCCCAGAAGGGAAACGCCGTCGCCCCATGAAGCGCCAGCGGTCGAACATCTCGGCGGAGAATGGCATCACGCCGTGTGCCCGCGGGAGGATCAGGCTAGCCTTTCATCCGCTTGCCCACTCGACTGCTGTTCCTCTCGCGAGCACGAGCAGCTATTAAATCTATCCGTTCGTTCCACTTCGCGAGAGCCCTTCTATACCTCTTCCCGGCTTCCTCGCGACGTGCCCTGGCAGTCTTCTCCATCTCCTGCTTGCTTCCATGGACCCTGATCGCAAGCTCCAACGCAGCGCGCAGACTGACCAGACGGAGGTGCTTCCCGAGTCTCTCCCGGATCGGATACCCATATATACCGGGAAACGCGTTGAGCGTGCCGAGCTGTTTGACCAACAAGCACCGAACTCCAGTACCGCCCGTCCCGCTGGAATGCGTAACCTGATGACATTGTGGTTGATTTGGAGGGACTTGTATTTTGCTTTGTAGCTGTATATTACTTTTGATGGGGCTTCTCGCTCAGAGATGCAAGGTACCGATTCAAAGACTCATCTCTGTGACATTCATCTTTGGCCTTTATGAAAAGGTGTGTTTATGGTAGGAGAGACGTTGAAGACGTTAAAAGACTCATAATTCTGTCAGTCAGTACGTAATCTATGACGAAGTCAGTGCTGAAGATTCGAAAGCGTATGCCCAAGGCTTTTCGTCTATTTGCCCAAGACCCCGACGGGAAGTAGGCACCAAAATCCATAGATCCAGAATTATCCACAAAGAAAAAAAGACACAACTTCCCCAGATACTATTTGAATAGCGCTGTTGGAGAAAACAGCTCATATTAGATGGTATCACTCTATCTATCTAGGTACATGCAAGTACGCAGTACAGTGCATAGTTCATAGCTATAGAGTTGCCAAAGGATCAGTCGCCATTCTACGGAGTATTTTGTATACAGGACGACATCTACTACTCTAATCCAGTGGACATCGTACTGTATCTACCGATTGATGCGTACTCGACCCAAGAACGTCTGTATATAAAAGAAAACGTCTTCTACTTTGTCAAGCCGGTAGAATCCCAGAGATCAGTAGGTATCTGTTTCTTGAAAGTGACGCGCATAGTACATGTATGTACTTACATTCGTTACGAGTACTTTCTCCCTTCACGACATCTGGCCATTCACTCAGAGCATGGATGTCACTTTCTTGGACCTAGATGATCTGTTGCTCAAATTTCAGCATACTTGTTACATCTACAGGACATATCAGCGCTTAGTTGAAGTTTCTACAAATTATGCTCGTCTGCAAATCTTACGTTTACGCCTTCTATAGAGTTATAACATATCTACCGGAAACACGGCTAAATCATGATTTCTAGAATCGCGATTGCGTGCTATCGGACATGGTTAATAGCAAAATACGCAAAAATGCAGGATGATGTGCCTACTCCTTCACCACCGCAAGCGGTGAAAGCCGAAAACTCTTCACTTGTGATAGTCTGACATCCCTGTTTAAAATCGCTGCAGCGGAGACTTGATTTTTTTTCCTGACTGAATGCCAGGGCCAGCGGGGAGGGAGTCTATAGGTGTCTTTCTTAGATATGCTATTACATCTTATACTGTATGTACTGTACATCCATTTATACATACAAACTTATAACCACTGGCTTTGGAAATTGAGATGAGATAATGAAATTGGATATGGAGAGTAGTCCGCGAGAAAAAAAATTGATTATCGCAGTTGCCAGTGGAGATGAGATGTTTGCACATTCAAATGCGGGTTCGGACATGAGAGGAACGGTCGGACTTGAGGTTCCATTGCGCCTTCCTGGAAAGACCGTACCCGGGATCGTCCGTCCTATAAGTACTAATTCTTTTTATTCTCTCGCTCTGTATTTTTCTCTTCCCCCATCTTACGGCATGGATATTCTCACTCCTCTCCGATTTGATATTGATATTCCTTTGATGGTTGCTCTGATCAGCTATATAAGTTACTAGTACTTAATGGATGGGTCTGGGGCCCTCAATTCGTCAGAGGATGAATATAAGCCGCCATTATATCACGGGGCCGCGCTCGGTTTCCACCTCTCTATATCCAAAATGTAAGCAGAACTGCAGGTGAGGATGGCGTCTTTGATGAACGTAGCACAGTTCCTGACTGCTATTTTTCTTATGAAAATAAAGTGCCGACAAAGATTTTTCGTATACAGAGCAAGTGCAGTGCCCCGAGCGCAGAGCAACAAAACACAAAGTGCGAGATAATACATAGGGACTATGACCAAATTGAGTGGTACTGATTCAAACATTTGGTCGGGCCCGATGCAGAGATAATATACACGCATCGGGATGGGGCATGGATCGATTTCCAACCCCGACCCCCTGAGAACGGGGAAACGACAGAAACCAGGAGGGCAATGGCAACGAGGGCTCCGTTCATGGACATAGAGCCAAGGACCCTGGAAACGGGGGTAATGGCGGAAGAAACGGAGGGAACGCCGGCGACGACGCGGAGGTTGGCCCCAGTAGGAGCAATTCTCGCCAACAAAGGGATCACAATGGTTGCAATTGGTTATTACCAGTACTAACTGTACTTACAGTATTGATGATGACAATGAGGAGGAAGAACCAGTCTCCCTCCCCCCCCCCCCCCCCCCCACTGAGTAAGTGTTAAGTTCTATTAGTTACTGGGTGTCACTGGTTGTTCCCAGAGTCTATGAATTAACATTTGACTTGGCAGACCTCTGAACACTGGGTAAGTTCAAATTAATGGATGTCACTGATCTGTACCCATAATACTGATATTGATGTTTTAGAAAAGGAAAGAAGAGCAGGTGTGCTGGGTGAGTGTACCATATTATGCTTCTAGTTGTTTATAGCTGTTACCAGTTATTAATAGTCTAATAGACGGCGGGGTGGATCGGGGTGCACTCTGCCCCAGGCAAGTGGAAAAGCTGGACCCGAATATCGGGTGAAAAAGCGACAGCACAATGCCAGCTGGGAGCACGGTCCCCGGCTGTGCAGGATGATGAAGAGGTAAATGCTCAACTGGCCCGTCAGACTCCTAGTAAACAGACTAACTGATGGAATGATCAGTTCTGGTCCTCAGTTTTTTAAGTGCGTGCACTAAATCACTGCTGTGTGTTATCAGTAGAATTGGCAGAGTGTGCGAGAATACCCTATTTGATATTGGCTTTTTGGCAGATTTCGTCCTGGTCGAAGTTCAAGATACCTCCCTAGGTATTCATGACAATATGACTTAATGAAAGGGAAAGCGATATCGCGAAATTATGCAGTCATACATGGTCAATCAGGATGGTGCACCTTGGCTTACGAGCACTTGACAATGCATTCTTATTTTTCAAGAATTGAGATCAATATTGCTGAGATGGCTGAGTGTCCAATGCAGCTACTGTCTCACCACTCCAAGATCTCCTTCTGCAAAGGTTTGGTGCAGCATTCCATGCTGAAATCCGGGGATCTAGATTAGACCAACAGACCGAGATTACCTCTTCGGATCTGCAGAAGGAATGCCTGTATCCCTCTTTGTACACACAGTGGATGCAAATTTCAGCTTTCGATCAGTCAGACAAACCAGAAACAATTTACAAAAGAAGGCGCAACTGGAACACATTTCCGAATTTGACCTGATAGATGCAATGCATGTGCATGGCGAGGTGGAATAGCTTGCAATGAAACCCGGAGAATCCATTACAAAACCAAGCCTTCAGGTCACCCACATGCCAAGGCAAGGAAACAAAATTACCCCAGTATTACTATATTCGGGCGATTCTGAAAAAAACTGTACATGCTGGCTGAAGTTGCTTTGCTTGAGGTACCCCCCTCCCCCTGCTGTTTGGGAAAACCGCGGTTTTGTCAATTATCCCTAAGGATCAGTGGATGATGAAGATTCCACCTGCTTGAAGGCTGGGGGATTCTTCAGAACGGAAATAACCGTCTCTCTGTAGGTCTGTTTGAATATCTCGAGAAGCCAGTAAAATGTACTGTATATACAGTACAAGGTGGTCTCGGATTATCAAGGACCTCTAGAGCATGACGAAGCCGGTCTACCGAAGGGGTGTACACGTACTTACCTATATCTCTCTATCTATATACAATAGACAACTTGGCCAGATTCCAATGCATGCATTGTTGTCTTCCCGTCTGTTTGATTCAAGAATTACAGAGAGAGTAGGTAAGGCTGTAAAAAAAAGCTCTTCTACGTGCTGTTAAATCGCGGTTTTAAGAATTCATAAAGCACCGCCGGCGCAGCGCAGCGTTGGTGGCTGTATATGTATGTACATGTACTGTCCGTTCAAGAGTTCAAATGTTTCCTTTCCCCTCAATAATAATGGCTTCCAGCGGGGCCTGTCATGATATGACAAGAATAAAGTCAATTCAATTCATTCCATCGATCTGTCCCTGCTCCCTCCCCTTGTTGAGCGTTCCATGGTGCAGTGCGAATTGAAGTTAGCTTACCTACCTGTCTCCATTGCATTCCGTTCGCGTTTCGATTGCTATTGCTATCGCAACCGCTATCACGCAGACAGAGCATGCATGCGGACAGAGCAGGTGTAGAGTAGATTAGATTAGGTAGGTAGATAGATTTGCCTGGGGGATGAGATGTTTATTTTTATTTGCCAGGCCTGGTGCTTGGACATGTACAGTACCCATCTACCTGGCTGGGTGTGTGGAGCACGGAGATCTGCATACAGTACGCATCTGATGGAATTCTCTTGAAGACCCTTTTAGGGATGCTGATGATCATCGGATGATCTAGAGGTAGAACCCTGTCTGTCTGAAATATGGACGTCTATTCTGTCGTGCGTGAGTAGTATTGTACAGTGCTGTGCTGTACTGTGCAGTAGGGATTTTACCAGGGAGATCATCTAATCATGATAACTCGTACGTTTGGACTAGGGGATTCGCTCTGCCTCGAGTCAAAGGAAATTAAAACCGTATTTGGAGATAGATGTAAGATTAGAAAATCCATCTCAAGGGGAGCTGATGTGGGGCACAAAAAAGAATCCACAGTCATCTCTCTCTGTCACTCTCTTCTCTTCCTCTGACGCCAAGGACGTGGGCAAAGAAAGCTATGCATGAATAACCATTGACTCGCGTTGACCACCGCCTCAGACCCTGCGAGAGATGAAGTACTCCAACTTGGCGAGGCAATGCGGCTGCTTCAGGTACCGATTGCAGCCGAGCCTCGTCTCCGCGTGCTGATACAGGCCCGACAGGAAGCGAAACTTCCTGTCGCAGCCGGGGCAGAAGTATGGATGGTAGTCATAGATGTTCGTCGAGTACTTGTCGCTCTGGAAACACTCAAAGGCGAGATCGTTTATCGTGTCGAGATCCGTGCCTGAGTCGCAGTTCCCGGCCTCCAGGTGGAGGAGCATCCTGGAGAACGAGGCGAATCTCCGGTAGCAGCCGTAGCACTCCATGTTGGCGGGCTCGTGGCAGCGTTTGTGCTGTTGTCAAATCAATTGCGTTGGAATGTGCGTTACTGTTATGCACCAGGGACAGCAGAGAGATGGACAGTAGAGAGATATTGATTGAGTAGATAAATACTGACCATTCTCAGAGCATTATCACTGCTGAAATAATTTCCGCAGAGATCGCACATATTGTGTTGTACGATATTGTGCTGTCGACGCTGGCCAGGTGTCGCGTAGTAGATATCGCAATCCCGACACCAGTTATGGACGTCCTCCCGATGCAGATAGAGACCACCGAGGTCAGGAAAATCTGGCTGACGGCTGCATCTCCGACAGATGTTGTGCGATCGCGATTCTTCCAGATGCTTGAGTTTATCAGCCTGGAATCTGAAGACACGCTTGCAGCGATCGCACCACGCGTGGCGAGTTGTCATCCGGCAGTGAGTTTCCACGGCGTGAAGAGTGGGAAAGAGACGATCGCAGAGTACACACAAATAACCACCAAATTGGTCAAGTATGTACCTGTTCAACTCAACCATCGTGGAAGATAAGATAGGTAATCGAGCAATATGTCTCCGCTAATGATCAGTCGAGAGGGCGATGGAAGGATATACGTACAGTGGAATACCCTAGAATTCTGGAAGATCCTCCTAATTCAAGAACTGGTAACGACACTGCAAAGCATGCAATAACAAACAAGGTAGTGTAGAGAAAGACAGGACCATAATGAAGTTAGGACGTAGAGTCAGTAGGAGGGTGTGGGAGGCGGCTGGGGTGCGGGGAGACGGTGTGGATGTAAAGCTGGTGAACTGTGGCTTGTTTGATGCTCTGGTTCGCTGCATGCTCAGATTCCTTCGCAGTATGATTCCTGTCATCATACCACCATACATGGGTATTTGGACAACCAATTACAATCTCTTACAAGATAGACTAAACATCTTGGTCCATGCAATGCTTCGGATTTGTGCAGAACCGCGAACTCCGCAAAAAATCTTTCTCCTTTCCAGAGATTTACCCCAAAGACGGCACATAAAACAGGTAAGGATATGTCGGACTGAGCGAACCTAGTAATCCGAAGGTATGATGATGAAGCTCTGATTTTCTTAATCTACCTATCTGACTAGCAATTTATCTCATGAATTAGGGGCCTATGACCTTCCGAACGAATATGGAAACCCGAAAAATATGATATCAAGTTATAACAAAGAAAAATAGACGACTATGGGAATAGGCAGTATGATTCCTTTATTGCAGGGATTCTGACCTTCAAGGGGTCCGCGTAACGACAGGCCTAGATAACTAGACCAAAAAGGGCCGTTGGTTTATCATGAAGACAAGAAACAAGGGGGTGAGCAATATAATAGTGAGAATAGCCTGTGTTACTAGCAATGTCTATATGACAAGTTGCTATGTGAGTCGACCACGAGGGTCGGAATCTGTCCGAAAGGAGCGTCACTATATACATGCTGTCCTCCTGGGTCTCCGAGGTTTGTGAAATGGGCTCACAGTCTTGGATCGTTGGATCAGTAGGGTTCTGAACTGATCCTCTGATCCCCGGATCAGTTGGATCAGTATGCCAAGAGTTGATCGCACTGATCCAGTCACATGACTATCACGGAATAAAGTAATCCCGTCCTCCGAGTAGGATCTGGCGATGCCTTCGTAACAGTCCGGATCGTCGGGTGCTGACTAGGTTGATAAGATTCTTGGCATGCCGATAGGTTATAGTGGTAATATTCGGCTGACGGAAGTCCAAGAGAAGGACCAAGAGAGAGAATTATTTAAAGATGTTCTTTTTCTGTATTTCCTCTTCTGTGTCTTATTCAAATTAATCTTAGGGTTATTAGTGTCAAACGATCAACTGTAACCGCCTTCGGTTGACCTTGGAGTCCTACTCTGACAGTCGAAGGATTATTCTTAAGGTGAGAAGATGGTAGAATCAAGAACTAGAACTTGTTGTAACGACTGCCTAAAATGGACCTAGGGTCGTAAGGTTTATCTTGAGAACAAGAGACAAGGGCGTCAGGTATGGATAAACAACAGAGTGCTATTGCTACCTTGAGGTGTCCTATCGCTGCATGAATTGACCACGAGGATCTGAACCTGTCTAGAATGAGTGCCATTATATACGTGATGCCTTGCCTGAGTGGTCGAGGGGCTATGATCAAGGTGATCAGTATGACCGGTATGATCAACATGATCAATATGATCGGGGGTTGTCACGTGTTTGTTATAGCCGGAGTTGGCATAAAGGAGGGGTATGTCATACGGAGGTCACGTGACAATGGATCAAAATGATCCATCTGCCATCTTGATCCAACAAGGCCTATGATCCAACGCCCAGAATGATCCAAACAACCCATCGATCCAGAAAGACAGGCATGTATATAATGACGCTCCTTTCAGACAGATTTCGACCCTCGTGGTCGACTCACATAGCAATCTGTGGCTTAGGCATTGCTAGTAACACAGGCTCATTCTTACTGTTATATTGCTCACCCCCTTGTTTTCTGTCTTCAAGATAAACCCAGCGACCTTTTAGGCCTAGTCTCTAGGGCCTGTCATTACAGTGCTTTTGGTGATCAGGTTGAGTACCCCTCCCGGGACTAAGTATCTCCGCCGCCGGTCTGCAAACTTGGCGATGCTTGTAACACTTCTATTGAGACTAGCTGATAACCACAAGGTTGGTTTGGAGAATAAGACACGGCAGATTAATTACAGGAGATCTAGGGGGTAGCAACCATTCTTACACCTTATCCCAACATACGATTTCGTATACCATCTCATGGTCTCCCTCATGGTATACCGCATACCATCCTGTATACCATTTCATGGTATCTTTCATGGTACATCATCACGTGACTGCCTTATCTGGTATCCTGAGGCCAAATCTCGGTTTCATAGTCTCACAGCATCCCTGTCTCGCCAGTGTTACAACAAAGCCTGGACTCGACCGGAAAGAGGGGATAAGGATTCCAGACACATGACCTTCACGTGACTGGATCACCATGATCCTATAACCAAGGTCCAAAGGCACCGATCCAACAGATCTGGTCCTCCAAACACTGATCTTTAGTACTCAGGCAAGAAGCATGTATATAATGGTGCTTCCTTCAGATAGAATAGGACCCGTGGCCAGCTCAGGGAATCAATAGCACTCTATTGTTGGTAACTACAGCCTACTGCAGTTTTATCCTTACCTGGTGCCCTTGTCTCTTGTCTTCAAGATAAACCCTACGACCGCTAGGTCTACCGTTAGGCCTGTTGTTACAGCCAGGTGGCTTTCTTCCTGTTGGTCCATTTGACAATTGTTTGACATCTGGAAGATCCTTCAAATTAAAGAATTGATAACAACACTGCAAAGCATGCAATAACAAACAAAATAATTTAAAAAAGGATAAAATCATAATAAAATTAGAATATAGAATCAGTAAAAAAGTGTGAAAAACAATCAAGATGCAAAAAATAATATAAATGTGAAGCTAATAAACTGAAGTTTGTTTACACTCTGATTTACTGCATGCTTAGATTTCTTCACAGTATAATTTCTTTTATCAAATCATCATAGATAAGTATTTAAATAATCAAACACAATCTCTTACAAGATAGACTAAACATCTTGGTCCATTCAATGTTCCAGATTTGTGCAGAACCGCGGAGGCGAACTCTGCGAAAAATCTTTTCCCTTTCCAGATATTTACCCCAAAGACGGCACATAAAACAGGTAAGGATAATATCAACATACCCAACCTCAATACAGTTGGATAAAGGAGCACGCATGTTAAAAGACTTTGTTTTTCATTTACACACTGAAACAAGCGAAACGATGGTTGTGGTGACCACTTATACAGCAACCAACGCCGTGGCCACTTGGACAGTACATACGATTTAGGGCTCATAGCCGAAAGTCGGAGCACTAACTGATTTGGAAAGCCAATTTCCGTTTGATGCGTGATGAAGCAAGATCCAGAAAGAGATTGTTGCCCGCCAAGAGAATCGTCACCATACTGTCTTTATACGGTGTACAGGAAGTCCTGGGTATAAAACAAACATGAAGACGTAACCAGCTCAAAGTTGATTCTTCGTGGTCGAGAAAAGTGCTTTTACTTGCGGAAAGATCCTACGCTCCGATTGCGTTCTTGACCCATTTCTCCAGACCACCCTTGGCAATGATCTCCTGCACGTTGGGTGGAAGCTCTCCGACCTTGTGAGTCCACTTTGGTCCGCCTTCGCCTTCCTGGACCTCGATACGGCTCCTCCTGACATCCCAGGTCAGAGTCCAACCGGTTCTACGGGTAAGAACCTTCTCCTCAGGCTTTGCAGGGAAAGTCTCTCTGAGGCGCTCCACAAGACGAGGGACTTCCAGACCCATCAGAGCGTTGTTGATGCTGTTTCTCGAGAAGATGTTGCCGAAGCTACCAGCGACGACAAGAGGGATTTTCTTGGCAAGGATGGCGGTGGCAGCCTGCTCTCTGGAGCTTCCGCAGCCGAAGTTGAATCCAGAGACCAGGATGTCTCCTTCCTTGGCGATGGAGGAGAACTGCGGGTCGTAGTTCGACATGCAGACCTGGGCCATGGTTTCAGCAGGGACATTGTCCTGGTAGGTGTACTTGCCGGGGTAGATGCCATCCGTGTTGATGTTGTCAGCGTCACAGAAGACAATTTCTCCAGAGACACGCTCGGGGAAGCCAGGGTAGACCTCCGTGAGAGCCTCATCATCGGCCTCCTCGGCCTGCTTGGTCTCTTCCGGTGCAAACTTCTTTTCGGCATCGGCAACCATTGCATCAATCTGTCCGATCACCTTCTCAATAGCCTCTTCGGCGGTGATCATTCGGTCTTCCTCCTTGATTCCATCGCCCTCGCCGCGGACGACCCCAGACCAGCCCTCCGGCCGCTTGTACCAGCCGGGTCCGCTGATCTTTCCGTTCAACGCGCTAGCCGCAACGACTTCGGGGCTGCCGAGATACGCCTTGGCTTCCGTGCTGCCCATGCGTCCCTTGAAGTTACGGTTCGATGCGCTGATGCCAACCTCACCGGGTTCGAGCAGACCAGTGCCAAGTCCAATGCAAGGGCCACAGCCAGCAGGCAGAGGCGTAGCGCCAGCCTCGAGCAGAGCCTGCCAGTCACCGGCTCTTTCCGCGGCAATTTGCTCCGGAAGGGAAGCAGCCGCGATGTAGAACTTTACACCGTCCGCAATCTTCGGGATCTTTCCCCCGTTCTTTTTAGCAGCCTCCTTGAAGACCCTTGCGGCAGCTGCGATATCCGAGGATCTGGAGTTCGTACACGAGACGAGATAGGCTTTGTCCACTTTGATGTTTTGCGCCTCCAACTCGTTGAGCGGAGTAGCCACCTTGACAGAGTTCGGTCCAGAGACGTACGGAGACAGAGTGGAAAGATCCAGGAAAAGTTCTTTGGCGTACTTGGCTCCCTTGTCAGCAGTCAGCGGGTTCTCGAACAGCTTCTCCAGAGCCTCATGGGTGAAGTGCTTTGCGGCCAATGTCTTGAAAGGCCCATCGGCCAATCCCATCGCAGCAGTATTGGCTTTTTCTCTCAGCCAGCGTTTCAGAACATCGTCGATCGGGAAGAGGCCAGAGAGTGCACCCCACTCTGTCGTCATGTTGGCGATGGTCAGGCGGTCGTCGATCGACAGACTTCTCATGGTCTCCTCGGAACCCGTAAACTCAATGGCGTGGTTGAGGACCTCGTCCTTGTCGAACAGATTGCAGAGAGCAACGATTACATCCTTACCAGTCACGCCCGGGGGCAGAACACCCGTGAAAGTCACTTTCGCAACCGGTGGGATCTGCCACCACGTCTTACCCGTGGCCCAGATGCTGGCTCCGTCGGTTCTGACAATCGGAGTGCCCAGACAGCCAACGCCTCCGTACATGTTGCTGTGGCTGTCCGAGGCGACCACCAGACTACCGGGCCAAGCGTATCCCTCCTCGACCATGATCTGGTGTCCAATGCCTCTTCCGGCAGGATAGAATTCCACGCCATGGAGCTTCGCGAAGTCCTCGATCTGCTTGTACTTCTGGAGGTTCTTCTCGCTCTTGTTCTGCACGTCATGGTCGAGGGTCATCACAATCTGGTCAGGGTTGTGGAGCTTGGAGGCGCCAATTGACATGAACTTGAGCGCCACCGGCCACGAGTTGTCGTGCGTCATGCACCGATGGGGGGAGATGGTCACATAGTCCCCGGACTTGACGAACTTGCCCTCCGGCAGGCCGACGGAGTACTTCTGCACGATCTTCTCCGTCAGAGTTTGGGGCACGGCCTTGGACGCCTTCAGTGACGACAGGATCGCCGAAGACGCCGGGTCCTCAAGCTGCGTATGGAAGACATCCTGCAGGGACCGTCTCGTGGAGGAGAAAGCGCGCAGCCGGACAGCGCTCGGCAGCGGGTGCCGCTGGAGCATCCAGGGCCTGCCGTAGCCGCGGAATGGCATTGATCTCGTCTGCCATGAGTTAGTCGACCATCGCTGGGACTCATTTAGGGATTCTCACGGAGCAGACACACTTACAAGCATGCTGCCAGCCACAGAGGCGATCTGTGACTCCGACGGAGATTTTTGTCTTGCAATGGCCGCCGGCGAATGAAAGCGCACGCATTACTTTCTCCGGGGAAGGCAGGCAAACGCGCCAAACGCGCCAAGGCCGCTCCGCGATCGGAGGCCGGCGCTGCGGTTTTTGCTGCTCCGGATGCACATGATCTCGGCCGTTGGTGTGAAGCAGAGAAGAAGGAAAGGAAAAAGAGAAGTTATACGAGGAATTGTGCACTCATTCGTGCTATTGCTGTATCTCCTGTCCTTTTCTTTTCGATTTCCCTGTGGTAGGATACATGTTCGAGAAGCCAGGTGCGAGGTACCTTTCGTAGTATGACGACCCCGCCTCCGATGAACGTAGAACTCATGATCAGGCCGTCGTAATTGATGAGCAAAGCGGCCTAGAGCGTGTCCAGGAGCATCGATCTAGTGGAGACAAAGGATTGAGTATGTAGAACCTCACCGGAGGCCAATTGGGTCGTGTCTGGTCTGAGTCATCCCATCTGGAGACTGGAGCATATTTCTGCTGGAAGCCGCTCTACGGCGCCAACTTCTCCGTCGTCCGTCGCAGGCTTCCTACCCACCTCGCCCGTCGCCTCGTCCAGGGGACATCCGTTCATTCTGAATCCCTAAAAGCAATTCCCTATACAGTACATACTCCCAGAACGTCCTGGTCTTACGGATACCCCTCCGTTGAACCCCGACCTTCCGTCCGATCTTCGCAAGGTCCTCATACCTGGTTTCTCCCCGCCCCCGCCATAACGCAGCTATCTCTCTCAACATCGCCACCAGCTCCGAGATATAATGCCTAGCAGAGAAGAAGTCGCCTACTTCGGCGCGGGCCCTGCTCCGCTGCCCACCCCGATTATCGAGGCCGGCGCCAAGGCCTTCGTCAACTACAATGACAGCGGCCTCGGACTCGCCGAGATCTCGCACCGCTCGCCCACCGCGAACAAGATCCTCGAGGAGACCAAGGCCAGCCTGACGACCTTCCTCGACATCCCCGACAACTATGAGATCCTGTTCCTGCAGGCGGGCGGAAGCGGAGAGTTCAGCGCCGTGGTGCAGAACATGGTCAGCGTCTGGATCGAGCGGCGACGGCGCAGGGCGGAGGAGGACATCCTCAAGGCCAACCCGGGCGAGGACAAGGCGCGCGTGGAGGAATTAGTCTTCGAGAGGGTCAAGAAGGAGGTCGACGAGGAGCTGAAGCTGGACTATCTCGTCACAGGCTCCTGGTCGCTCAAGGCGTCGCAGGAGGCCGCCAGGCTGATCGGCTCGAAATACGTCAACATTGCTCTGGACGCGAGGAAGGCGAACGATGGGAAGTTTGGCAAGATCCCGCCTGAGGAGACGTGGTCGCTCACGCCCACGAAGAGGGAAGGGGGCAAGGGTTCCGCCTTTGTCTACTACTGCGATAACGAGACCGTCGATGGGGTCGAGTTCCCCGGCTTCCCCAAGGTCCTGGAGCCGCAGGGAGGAGATGAAGAGGATGAGAGACTGGTCGTGGCAGACATGAGCTCCAACTTCCTCAGCCGCAAGGTGGACGTGAGCAAGTACGCCGTGATATTTGTGAGTAGGACCCTTTGCCTGCATATGGTCTTCGAGCGCTCTCCGTCGACTCGCATGCTTACACATGTTCTGTACAACAGGGCGGTGCTCAGAAGAACGTTGGTGTCACCGGCATCACCATCGTCATTGTCCGCAAGTCCTTGCTCCCTCCGCACACGGCCACTCCGCCTGCGTCGTTCCTGCACAGACTGAACATCGGCGGACTGCCTGGTCCCATTGTTCTTGATTGGGCCACGGCCGCGAAGAACAACTCCCTGTACAACACGCTGCCGATATTCAACCTGTGGGTCGCGGGCCAGGTCGTGGCCAGCCTGGTCAACACGTACGGCGCCAAGAAGGTCAGCGGACAGGAGGAGATCGCGGCCCGCAAGGCTGAGCTGATCTACGCGGCGCTGGACAAGTATCCGCAAGTATACCGTGTTGTTCCAGACAAGAGCGTCAGGAGCAGGATGAACATCTGCTTCCGCGTCCACGGCGGAGACGCAGAAAAGGAGAAAGAATTCCTGGCCGGTGCAGAGAAGCGGCTGCTCCAGGGGCTGAAGGGCCACCGCAGCGTCGGGGGCATCAGAGCAAGCAACTACAATGCGGTGCCGCTGGAGAATGTCGAGAGATTGGTCAAGTATCTCGAAGACTACGCCACCGGTCAATAGACCGACCATTGGAACTGGTGCTATGACGTCTAGTCCAGCTAGAGACATGCCTTTATTGATACACGGGGAAACCTAAAAAAGGACACGGAACCTCCATGGAGAGTCCATTCAACCGGACTCCTAGGTTATCCAGCTTTTGTGTTCAACATTATTATACAGATGACACTGACAAGTATCATTGTCGTTAGAGCTTCCACACATTCCACCCTTTGAGATCAAGTTCCTTGATGATCCCTCCAAGCGGGCCTTGGAGCTCCATTCCCTGCGCCCACACCTTTGGCCCGGCCATGTAGCTGATGAATCCCTCCGGGCCGGAGACCAAGATCATCTTCCCCCCGCGGGTGCTGTCAGAGGGAGACGTGGGGTTAGTGAAATCCAAGATAGATTGCTTGCTGATGGTGGTTTTCTCTTCATCAACAAAGTAATCGACGGTGATCTGGCCCGGATACTGCGATTTGAGGGCTTCCAGCTCCTTGACTATAGCACCGGTAACAGAGGCCTTTGGAGCAGTCACTGACTGTGAACTGCTACTTCTTGAGCCGAAAAGCTTAGACCACCACGATGCCGTAGATGTGTCGGTCTTGCTGTCGCTCAACCCCCCAAGACAATCTTCTCTCCTTCTACTTGCCCATAGTATATGTATTCTGGGCTTGTTGTTATCGTCGGTACGGCTGAGAAGTGTATACGCCGACTGAAGAGCCGGAGCAATACCCGTCCCGCCAGCGATAAACAGAATGTCACGCACATCCGAGGGGATCTCGCACTCGATCTGCGGCCCCCGAATTTCAATCTTGGTTCCCAGACTGAGGCCATGGAGATAGCGCGACATCTCTCCACGCGGATCCATGCGGATAAGGAATCGTAGAGACTCGTCTTCCTCGGACTGACCCTCAGCATCTCCCGGGGCCCGCTGTATAGGAGGTAGCGGGGTATAGTCTCTTCCGATCTGCAGCTGCGGCTGCTTGAACGTAACGCTCCACACGCCTGTTCGCCACGCGGCCTCGTAGACTTCGCTATTCTTCTGGCCTGGCTTGGTCGGCCGGAGAGTGAAGATGCTGCACGTTGACGACACGGGCTCCCTCGAGACAAGTTCGTAGTGTGCAAATTTGAAGGGGTTGAGCGTTGCGCTGCGCTTCGAGTCCTGCTGCGACCTGATATACGCCCCAATTGCTGCCGCTGCCACTGTCACAACCGTGATCCGGAGCCATGTGCGCCTTTTCGGCGGCGGAGATGCGACGGAAGAGGCATGTCGGATTGACGACGGACGGGGGAGCGACGCGGACAGCCGCACGCTCTTCACATGACGCTGGAGAGGCCGGCCGCACGACAACAGGCCCAGGCCAGGGCTTGAGGGCGTCATGGACGGCGAAGAGGGGAAGTATCGTGTCTCGTCGCGGGCGAGAGAAAAGCGCACGGCGGCGTCTGTTGAACGGCACAGGGCGCGCTAGGCCCGATGCGGCGACATCACCCCCGGCCGCCGATCATCCATCATGGCCGCAGGTTAATTGCATTTATTATATTCATAGCACATCTCCCCAGCCCGCGGCCTTCGACTCCTCGCGCTCCGCTGTATATATCGTCGCGGCATTGGCTCTACGAAGTCCTTGTCCTTTGCTCTCTACTGGGGTTTTCCAGTTGCTGTTATAGCCTCTTTTGCATCTGCCCTGGAATGGCGGCCTCCATCTTCTCCGACTGAGAGCAGTTTCATTACCGAACCTCCACCTCCGCGATGTCGCATACCGCTTTCTCCGACGGGGGGAAGCCTCCAAATAACCCGACCCGAGATTCTCTGGAACTCGCCTCTCTCGCCTCGTCGTCCTCGCCGGACTCTGCTGGACGGACGTCTCTGTCGTCCTCCGCGTCCGGTGTCGCCTCGTCGCGCAAGCTCTCCCTCGAAGATGAGGACCCCCTTGCGGGCGCAGACGCGGACCTCGACGCAGGTCGCCCGAGGACCGCACGCTCGTACTCGATCTCCTCCGCGTTCGACTTTGGCAGCAATCTGTTCCCGCTCTCGCAGACTGCCGGGGGCTATGCGCCGCTGGGCGTGCCGTCGATGCTGTCGCTGGAACGGCACAACGGGATCTTGGACGGGACCCTGGAGCGAAATAAGACGCTGACGTACATCAATGGACTGTCGCTCATCGTCGGTCTGATCATTGGTTCTGGGATCTTCTCGTCGCCGAGCCGGGTGAATGCGAACGCGGGATCGCCGGGCGCGTCGCTCATCGTGTGGGTTGTGGCGGGTCTTCTGGCGTGGACCGGTGCGGCCAGCTTCGCGGAGCTGGGAGGCGCGATTCCGCTGAACGGCGGCCCGCAGGTGTACCTCTCCAAGATCTTTGGCGAGCTGTTTGGGTTCCTCTTCACGTGGTGCGCCGTGTTTGTCCTGAAACCGGGGTCCGCGGCGATCATCGCGATCATCTTCGGGGAGTACGTCGTCAGGGCCGTTGTCGGGGCGGATGTTGAGCACGTCAACCCGTGGATCAATAAGGGGGTCGCTCTCGCGGGGCTCTGCATGGTGACTTTTCTGAATTGCATATCGACCAAGTTGGGCACACGCATCGGGGATATCTTCATGTTCTTCAAGTTTATCGCATTGGTCGGTGTTACGGTCACTGGGATTGTGGTTGCCGTTACTGGATTCTCGTTGAAGGGGACGGCAAGTCAGGAATGGAAGACAACCGGCTGGTTCGAGGGCACCAGCACGGACATCTCGGGCTGGGCCCTTGCCCTGTATGCTGGCTTGTGGGCATTCGACGGCTGGGATAATACCAATTATGTGACGGGAGAGTTCAAAAATCCGAATCGAGACCTTCCTCGTGTCATCCACACGGCTATGCCGCTCGTCATCATCTGCTACCTACTGGCGAACATCTCCTACTTCTTGGTCCTGCCTCTTTCGACGATCAAGAGCAGCAACACGGTCGCTGTCCAGTTTGGAGGCAGCGTGTTCGGCCCAATCGGGGCACTCGTCCTGGCCCTGGTTGTCTCGGCCAGCTGTATCGGAGCGCTTAACGCTACTATATTCACCAGCGGAAGACTGGTCTACGCTGCCGGGAAGGAAGGCTACTTGCCTGCGATGTTTGGCAAGCTCGGAATCCGCGGCTCCGCCGACACGACGACAGGCGGTCCGCTGCGGCATCGCTCGTGGCTCCGCAAGTCGCTCTCGCGCCTGTTCGGAGACGAAGTCGGCATCGGATACACGCCCATCAAGGCGATGATCTTCAACTGCATCCTCACCGCCGCGTACATCGCCGTCGGCGAGTTCGGCACACTGGTCACGTTCTACGGCGTCGCGGGCTACACCTTCTACTTCCTCACCGTCCTGGGCCTGATCGTACTGCGCATCCGCGAGCCGCGCCTCGAGCGGCCGTACAGGACCTGGATCACGACCCCGATCATCTTCTGCTGCGTTAGCCTTTTCCTCCTCAGCCGCGCCGTCGTCGCGGAGCCGCTGCAGACCCTGATCGTGGTGGCCTTCCTCATCGTCGGCGTGCCCGTCTACTTCTGGCGCATCTACCAGCGCGACGGCAAGACCAAGCTTTCGGAGTGGAAGTTTTGGAGACGGCGGTGAGGGAGTGTTTTTTAAGTTCCGCATTACTACCTGGATTTTCTTTTTTTTTTCCTTTTTTTTTAATGATTTTCTTATACCGGAGGGTCGGAGGTTTAATTGAACGTTCGCACTCCACTTTTTGTTATATATATATAGACTATTCCTACAATATCTTGTATGATTGATACCCATGCATAATAATCCGGGTGCGATGTGATGTGGTGTGGTGTTGTCTGGTCAGGTCCAAAGGAACGAGACGCGAGAAAGAGGATCGGAGACGAAGCTTTTTTTTGCCCCGGAATAATAATGCTTTACCTATTGATACACCGCAGCAGTGTTGGATGCGAGTGAGTGATGTAAAGATAAGATCGAATCGCACGGTGGAGATGGCTGGATCTTGTGATGTGATGGTATCGATTAGTCACACAGGTACTGTACATACCTACAATATAATGCTCACAATAGCATATAGGTAATATAGTGTGAAGCCTCTCTGGATGGATGAATGAATGGTTGGTCTCTTTCTTTCATTGTTTGGGCAACTTGTCTTTTCTGTGTGTCCGCATGGGTCCTAAAAAGCAGCAGACCTTGCACAAACGCAAAGTGATTTCATTGGCTAAATTATATACATATATATATATATATATATATTTGTTCGTTTCCGCTGGGAAGAGGTATTCGAGGTCAGCTCTCGTAGATCGATAGTATCTAATGGAGTCGATTTGACGAGATACACGAACTGATTTGCTGTTATCAGAAGATGAAATTTCAATCGTTTGTCTTCCTTTCCTCTCCTTTCTTTTTTTCACTTTATCCTTCAGATGTTACAGGATGGAATGAATATGAATTAAGATTAAACCTCTTTAAACTATGTACAGTACTGTACATGCTTATTCCACTTGAGCAGAAGAGCGTGTACTTGTACTGTACATAAAAGTATTAACAGACTTTTGTAGTATCGCTTTTGCTGCTCTCTTTTATGCTGACTTTTTTTTGTCTGACTATCATCAATGTCTTAAAACTAATGAGACGTTCAACTTGGACAGAATCTGTGCTATTAACGACTCTGGTTGCTCTGTTAAGCAACATGAACGCCGTTGGTGAGATGTTTGGCGTCTGCCATCTTGGTTGGCATCGACGTCTTCATTCAAAAGGCGACGCAAGCATGGAATACTGCCCCCCAGCTCCGGCCCACGATAGCTTCTTATTGCGGACTGCGGAGTTGTCGATGAGGGTTGCGAGGGGGATGTCATCGTCGGTACCCTGGCCGCATTGGTAATTGCCATTGAAACCCCAGGAATATGCCTTTCCGTCCGATGTGATGACGATGTTGTGGTCGGGCCCAGCGGCAGCGTATACGCACCCAGATATCGGAAGAGGGGTGGGCTGGAGAAGAATGCGCGGTCTTCCACGCTCGACGATGACCTTGTCCGGATCGTCGAGGGGGAGTTGTTGGCTCATGTCGAGGCCCGATTGTGCGCCGTCGATGCGACCCCAGACAAGGCATTCGCCGCACCAGGTGACGCCGATGGAATGGTGCGATCCGCCCCGGATCAGCTTCATGTTCTTTCTCGCGAGCGACGGGACCTTGCGCGGTGCGATGATGCTGCTCCCCCCTTTGCCGGCGCCTTCGGCGATCCCTGTCTGACCGAAATTGTTAGAACCCCAGGCCCAGGTGTCGCCGTTGGAGTCGATCGCAAAGGCATGGTTAGAGCCGGCGTGGATGGAGACGATTTTATTCTTCTTGGGCAGCGCAACGCGGGCGGGGATAAGGGCCGCTGCGCGACGACGTCCGAGGATTCGGTGTCCGAGTTGGGACTCTTCGCCGTTGCCCCAGCTGAATACATTGCCTTCTGCGTCGAGTGCGAGACAGAAGTCGTTGCCGACACTGAGCTGCGTGATTCTCTTGAGGTTTGGTATGAGCATGGGTTCCTTTTGGACACGGATAATCGTGTTGTCTTGTCGCAGGGAGAAGCCGAAGATGCCATTGTTATCCTGTGTGAGACTATGTTAGCTCGAATGATCTGAAATATTGATAGAAGCAAGAGACGTACGCGAAAGGTTCCCCAGCCATATACAAGACCTTCATCAGTTAAAACGAACGTGGTGCTATCGCCAGCTGCGACCCGAACGATCTTGGTACCTGCAGGGAACTTGTCCGCGGGGATTGTGGTCGGAGTCGACTCTCGTGGATTGAGGCCAGAGTCGCTGGCGTCAGAATCCGAGTCCTCTTCTGCATCGACATCTCTCATTCCACCCTCCCAGGTGGTGTCACGTCCCAATGTGCAAAGGTCGTTCACGCCCCAGGTGAGGACTTTGTTGTCATGCGTCAGGGCCACGGCATGCATACCACCTGTGGCGATATCGACCACTCCAACCGACTTTGCGTCGAGGTTAGGGTTTAGCCGCGGTCTCTTCACGTCGATGGCCTTCTTGGTTCCTAGACCGAGCTCTCCGGCGCTGCCTTCTCCAAAGGCAAAAATTTCGAGTCTGGTAGTGGGAGCGGCATTTAGGATGGCCTTTGGCGTTTGTATCCTCTTATTTCGGGGAACAGGCTTCGGCACAGACTTCGTCGCTTTGGAACTCGGAGCTTTGAGTCGCTTTGGTGGTGGACTTGCAACGTCTTCTCTCATGCGGCGCTTTCTCGTGGTAATCCTTGCCTCCGTTGTTGTCGCACGCAGTTGCGGAGCCATTTCGATTGTTTGATATGAATCTGATGGGATTCTCTGTGTAATAAATAAAGCACACAAAGTACAGAAGATGGTGAGAGAGATGGAACGGGGACATCGAAGGAAATTTTGATTTTAAGCCGAGGAAATATTAAAGGGTTGAAGTGTCGTGAGACAGACAATACTCGATTCAGACAAAGACAACAATGCTATTGAGACCATTGACACGCGCATTCAGTTCTTCCAGTGCGTCATTCCGTCTTCCTTCGAAGCACTGTCCTCACAAACTTGTTAGGCGACTTCCCAAACTGGATTGCAATGATCAATGGGAAAGCGAGAGAAAACTGGAGTTAGCATCTCCGGCAATGTGTGTGGTGGTGGGATTCATATTCCTGGACGGAGTCTCACAACCACAGCAACAATCAATGGAGGTTCCCGTCACTTTCTGCAGGATCACATGCACCACAGACCTCGAAAAGAATCACCCGCGTCTTGTGCTCCCATCATAGTAAGTGAACTGTAAGCGTAAGATGCCCCCCTGAACTGATGGATGCGCATGTATGCATGATGACATGATTTCTGTTCATGCCAACGGTATCTTCAATTGTAGTTGGTACTCATTTGCGCCTAGTCTTTGCATGTTTTGATTAGGTACTCGATAGATGCAGAGGCTGCAGAAGTGTACGCAGTTGTTATACATTTGCCTTTCTTTTTTTTTAAAAAAAATAAATTCCTGAGTAGAGACATGGTTAGCATGCACATGTAACAATATTTGCCTGGGGTATATACTATCCCAGTTAGGCAGTGTGGAAAGTTTGTAGATCAAATAAGCGGGTATCTTCAATGAATCCATTGAATGAAAGTTCATCCCTTCGGGGATGGTTACTGCGATCCTTCTGAAAGCATGTTCAGTATACTGGTTTAGATACAGAAGTCCCGGCGTAAGGGTAGAACGGAATCCACCAGCATATAATGGATCGAGACGTATCCATGATAGAAAGACGGAATATATGTATATGCACTTACGTTCATAGTATGTTGGGAGTTCCTCCCCGCTCTTGCAAATCCAAATCCAGGCTGCGACTGGGTTGGATGTTTGTCCTGATTCACGACTGCCGTCATGTTTCTGGCACAAGCTTGTCCCCGAGTCCGTGTAGAACAGATACCGCTGGCCGCTTCGAGCTCTTCATTGAAAGAGGCTTGAAATCGGAGAATACGGTTTTTACGTAATTCTGACTATCAGGTCCTGGACAACCAACATCGGTTGATGTCGAAGATCGCCAGTTAATGGTGCTCACTGCACCCTGTTTGCCCCCAAGACATGTATGTACATAGGCACTCCCCTGCAATCTTACAAGGGCCGTGGAAGTGGGAGAGATCCGAAAGGAGCCGGCTGTAGGATATTGGTGGTTGATGCTACTGCGTTTCACAATAGTATTTCTAATCAAGATAATACTCGTGCTAGTCTGTCTTTATTCTTGCTTCTCATTCCTATAGGCATGTCAGGCCACTTTGCGCAAATCCCGTCTCGCAGATTCTCCCATCAGTATTTAATGTTCTGTATGATATTCACGGCGATACTATGCAGGGAAGCAGGGACGATTGTACCCTGTAAAGCAGGACAAACACTGCCAAATTGGAAGGTCGATAAAGGGGCTATCCTGGGGCCTGTCATCAAAGTTAAAGCACCCCAGCTGATAGCGACGGGGCCGTGGCAATAGGCGGAGCGCTGGGCGTAATGCGCACGCACTCTCGCCTTCCCGCCCGGCAGTCGTCCAATTGGACCCCGTGATAAATAAAGTCGGGGTGATAAACAACCAGAACATCGGCCTCCTTATCACAGTCCGGTGTAGAATTCAAACTCATGTCCCGAGAATGGCGCTCTGCCCGAAACAGACTGGCCGATGCTGCGCAGTAAGATCGTCCGAATACAACATGGCCATCCTGCTCCACGGAGCATGGGCTCTGCTTTTCTCGCCTTTCTACAACTTCCCATGCGGGAGACTCAACAGGGCACCCTAGCCCTGTGGGCTCAGCTCGTGCTGATGCCCGTCGCTGTCAATCCATTGCGCGGTACTTGGATATCCTCTGAATGGAGAGAGCCATCAAGAAGACAGACTTGATATCCCTAATGCAAACTGGTGTATAGAAAGCCATGGCGTCCACGTCGAGACGTGCGCTCACGCAGATGACCTCGAATACCGGCTCGAAGCCGCCTCTCGTCAAGCCGCACGTGTGCACCTTTCCGGAATGCGGCAAGAGCTTCACCAGGGCAGAGCATCTCCGCCGTCATGCCCTGAACCATGCGCAGGACGACAATTCCTGCGAGAGATGCGGTGTTTATTTCACCCGGCCTGATCTTCTGGGTGGGTTCATTCCTACTTGCGCTGACCTCTGTAGTTCTGGCGCTGAATTTGGACTTAGGTCGGCATATGATCAGACACGCAAAGCGAGACGAAGAAGCAGGAGGTCCCGGGCTGGGTGTCCTGGAGACCCGTAAACGCACGCGTCGGGCGCCAGATGGAACCATTGTGACGAGACCGACGAAGAAACAAGCCCGCGCTGCCGCTGCGGCGGCGGCAGCAGCAGCAGCAGCAGTATCAGGCAATGCTTGTGCCTCAGCGCCGTCGACCCAGAGTTCCTGCAGCAGCAGCATGACCGCAGAGAGTCGGCGGCCAGAAACAGAGCCGATGGCTACATCGAACTCCAACTGTGTATCAAGTCAACATGAAGTATCTCACCACCAAACCTGCACTCCTCAGGGAGCTCCTGTATCGCCACCGCGATCATCATACGACTCCAATGCCAGCATCAATCTAGAGAGTAGCCTTATGGAGTCCTGCGATATGATCAATATTTCAGAGCCATTCCTTGCTCCAATTGTCCCTGGAGGTCCCTACGAGCCGCATGTTGAGCCGATTCCAGGCCAATTCGATGCTGCTGATGGAGCCTGGCAAAGCAGCTCAGGCGGAATAGACGGTTTATATGACGACGTTTTCAACTTCGACACAGGTAGGTCTCCGATACCAAACTTTCTAGCTCCCGTCGATTCTTCATCCATGCGGTGGCCCCAAAGGACGACGTCTAGACTTGCTGACTCTGGTAGCGACGTCTTTCAACATGCCCTTCGCCGCAACCTTGAACTACAATTGGCTGTTCGATGTTTCTTCTCTGGATGATGCATTCAGTCATATCGATATCCCTCTAACAACTGACATGGCGAATTTTGCGGAGCCGGTACCAGATATGTGGTCTGAGCCGGTTCTCAGACCGGATGGACACTTTACACAAGACTTTGAGAGTTCCGTATCGTCTGCACCGGCTGATGATCTCTTTGACATTAACTTGGCTTCTGACTTCTCTACTCAGCATACAACGACCCAACAAGGACAGACTTTGAATCAAGATGCAGAGGACATGCACGGTTCTGGGCTCTCTGAGAAGTTAGATCGGGGAATAACATCATCATATGAAGCTTCGATGCCAGACAACAGGAACAAAGGAATGTCATACCTTTCAGAAATTGACTGGATGGGATCGTGCGAATCGTTAAAGACTTCGAGCAATTTGCCTCAAGTCAGTGAGGAGGCCAGGGCTGGTATACTGAACCTTGTCTCCCAGTCCAACCAGACAATTCCTGAGGATTCCCGAATCGATGTATCATCTCCACTCCTATCTTTATCGGCACTTCAAAGCTACTGTGATTTATTTTTCTTAAGATTTAATACGTCGTACCCTCTCATCCATCAAGCCACATTTGATCCTAACCAGGCTGACAGAATATTCTTGGCGGCCATACTTTCGTTGGGTGCTACTTACAGCAGTAGGGAAGCGCACCAGCTCGCGGTCCGAATACATGATACCCTGCGAAATCATCTTTTCGCTCATGCAGCGTTCTCTACTCAACCAGATCTCTGGCTACTGCAGACAATGTTGTTGATAGATTGCTTTGGAAAACTCCGGGCTGGTCACAAGCAACGTGATATGGCGCAGCTGTTCCACTGCGTTTTGATCAAATTGATCCGAAGGAGTGACTGTCCAACCATTCGGACATCTGGGATCAGCAAACATCCCGACGATCTTGAAGCAGCATGGAGACGCGCAATGGAAGCAGAACAGCGCAAGCGGCTGGCGATGCTTTGCTTCATGTGGGACACACAGCATGCAGTTCTCTTTTCGCAATCTCTGTGTATGTCTGCGTTCGAGATCCGTTCCTCATTACCCTGTGACCCAGCCTCTTGGGAGGCGCCCTCTGCAGAAGAGTGGTTCGAGAACTCCCGGAAAGAGGGAAACCATAGTCTCTTCCTATCTGTCCTGAAAGCATATATTACGCCCAGCGCGATGCCTCGTCCGCGCCATCTCAACGCCATGGCTAGGATTTTCCTCCTCCATGGCCTGATGTCTATCTCTTCAGACTTGAAACGCCGGGACCAGACAACCTTGCGGGCTGAAACTCCCGATCTGGTTGGAGCATGGAAGGCACGCATGGGACGCTCTTATGACCTTTGGAAGGCAGATTTCGATGCGGACTGTATGACTATGAAACTGAACCAGAGGGCAGACCTCCGCAAGTTCACGGGTCTGAAGACCTCGACGAACGTCCTCTACCATGCCGCACATATCACGCTAAATGTTGAAGTCCTGGACCTGCAAATCTACGCTGGCGCACCTCACATCCTCGGCCGTGTGGTCACTGGCGCTGACTTTGAGCGCTCCCATCGCATCGTCACCCGCTGGGTGAACGAGGACCCACGGTCCACATCCAAGGCGGCCCGGCACGCCTCCTATATCCTTCAGGATGCCATCATGAACCTGAACGACTGGGATGACTCCGACGTTTTCCACTACTCATGGTGCCTGTACCTTGCCACCCTGGCCTGCTGGGCATTCCACCTCCCCACTACTTCGCCTTCTAGTAGTGAGAGACAGCCCGCAATAACCAGCGGAGAAGTCGAAAACGACAGCGGCAACAACCACACGAACTGCAGCAATAATAACCTGAAAGTGAGCGCAAACGCTAAAAACGAGATGACAGCTATGCTCATTGCTATGACGACCTGCAACAGTCTCGAGGAGCTTTCCTCCCTGGCTGGCAAGTTCAACACGACAGGGCTGACAGCCATCATGGCGAAGCAGCTTGCCACAGTGCGATGGGCCGTCGTTCATGACGCGATGAAAGTGCTGATCAACCTGTCGGAGCCTAGGAGGACCATGCAGACGGGATGAGGTTACGATCTTAGATGAGCTATATATCATACACAAAAATAACAAAGCGGTCTTTCATCCAGAGCGTTATTGATAATGAGTATTTGTTGAGCAAGAGGTAACGTTAGACGTTTTTTTTTCTTTCAATTTTTCGACCGTATATATATATACTCTAACAGCGTTTTCGCTTTGGATAATTGAAGCAGGAATGTAGTGACTGCTTTGGGCGGCTTTCTTAGCACATCCCTTTTCTAACCCACGTGAATTTATGATGTAGCTTTGTCGAGCTTTTTACATTGTTTTTCTGGTGTTGTTGGGTGTTGTATTTTTCTCTATATGACATGCTATCTATCTACTGGAACCCCAATCTATGTGTCTAGAATTTCCAGGGCGACGTGTTGCCCAATGTCAACTCCATTCCTCCTCTGAAGTCCTATTTACATGTACAATGCTCATGCTGTGCCATTGGCCTTCTTTTTCTCATAGAGGGGATAATCGGTGTAGCCATTTTGGGGCGGATCAGCCCCGTAGAACCTTGACCGCTCATAGGCGTTCAGACCCAAGCCTTCATTCAACCGACGCGGCAGGTCTGGATTGGCTATGAATAAGCGGCCAAAGACGATAGCGTCTGCAGCATCCGCGTCCAGAGGAACTTGATCCCAGCTTGCTGCAGAACACCGCCGAAGTGGTCGAGCGTGCTTGTCTCCCGTGAATGCAGACAGCGCCTCCAACTTCGCTATCTCATCCAGCACTTCGTCGAAGCACAGCTTGACCATGTGCACGTAGCACGGACGGTTCTTGGACGACAGGGCAGCAAGCTGCTCGCAGAGGTGGAGCCAGTGCACATTTGGGTCGGAATCACGCGTGCCTAGGTAATAGTTGTAAGAAGATAAACGGATACCGATGCGGTCTGCACCGACGGCGGCCGTGACAGCCTTGATCACTTCGAGCGGGAAGCGGCAGCGGTTCTCGATGGAGCCGCCATAGGCGTCTGTAGGGTTGTCGGCGTTGCCATGGACTTGCTCGATGAGGTAGTCATTTTCTCATGCCTTTTTTGTCAGATCTCCTCTCCCCCCCCCCCCCCCCCCTTTCACTAAGAATCTGCTGGAAATTATCAAACCACATATGGGTGTGGACTCACCGTGAACCTCAACGCCATCAAATCCGGCCTCGATGGCCCTCTTTGCTGCAGCTGCGAACTCCTCCACCGTCTCCTTGATCTCGTCCACCGTCATGTCCTTTAGTTGGTTGGACGCGTACTCGGTGCCGTCAAAGGCCTTGCCGGAGATTAGGATGTCGCTGGCCGACAGGGGCTTTCGGCCGTCGAGGAGGGAAGGGAACGATGCCCGTCCGACATGCCACAGCTGGCAAAAGATAAAAGCACCCTCTGCGTGGATGGCATCGGTGACGCGCTTCCAGCCCGCGATCTGGGAAGGGGTAAAGATACCAGGGACTTTTTTTTCTTCGGTTTTTTTTTCCTTTGCCCTCTTCCCTTCCGTTTTCTGCCTTATACGTTGAAGGATATAAAAAGTGACGGTGACGGAGAAGAGAAAGAGAATCTGTGTTCTATCAGGGAAATGAGATCAAAGAATCAAGCGAAGGGCTGTGAAGCAGGAGACTTAGGAAATAGAAACATCAAGGAGATATACAATCCATTTCGTCAAGGACTACTTTCCAGCAGGTCCCCTGGAGACTTCAGATTCCTGCTTGCGCTCATGCATAGCGCAGAACGTATGGGCCGTAAAAACGAGATACCGAAGATCACGCCGGACCCGGACAGCGAAAATGGACTGGGCGATTCTGGCTTGCTGCTTGCCCCATCCACTTCGCTGTCTATTCGGTCGTAGGTGGGATATAATGAAGAACATCGGACAACCGTCACAGCGCGGGCGGTTAGGGCTGCAGCGGACAGGACCTAGGGCTGCCCCGGACGACCCCCATCCTTGGACGCGCGAAAGCGCCACACACTGCGGGATACGCGCACGCACCTGCCGTGCTCCAACTGCCTGATCGGGACAAGAGCTCGCCCCGCATATCCTTCCGTCTTCGGAAACGCGTGCCGGACGGAACGACGTCTGCCGCTGTACTTCTCGGTATATACTCCGTCCAGCTGGACGAAGGCACGGTGTGTAAGCATGACTAACCGCGGCTAAATACAGAGTGCTTATCGGGCTTCCATCATGTCCTTATCGACTCTATCGCCGCCATGTGCGGGGGTCGTATTCATTATCGTGTTTATCATCAGGGGGAAGAACGCCATGCTTCCGGCCGATAGTGCTGTCTACTACGAGGCACCGAATTACGAGGATCGTGATGTCACGGACTAGCACGGCCGGACTGTCAGGAAGACACATCAAGTGCATCCGTGGTGGTCATGCATGCAGCGTCCAATGTCGGTGCACCAACGAAGGCGCATGGAATATTTCTCCTCCCAAAGGAGCACCGATTTGACTGGACGTTTTCCAACGCCTTTCTCCGCATGCTCAGTAGATGGACGTATCAGATCGCGAGGATGTGAAACCGCTGCTTTCCTATCTGACAGCCGTCTCTCTGCCCTCTGCAAAGATGGCTCCTTTTATATCATTACCATCCGCCAGGGGCCCTCGCCTTGGGGGAGGGTAATATATGAATGAGACAGAGAAGACGACAAAAGATGGTCCTGCCTACTCCGATCATTGACGAGCCAGAGGTCCTCGTCCCCGCCGTCCGAGCAGATGGGGACGGGGTCGGAGATGCCCTGCAGAACCTCGTCCGGTCGACCTACACGAGCTCCACGCTCGACTTCTACCTCAATGGCACCCGGATCCAGCTGCGCAACCCAAACCCGCACTGGACCCTCCTCGACTTCATCCGCTCCCAGCATGGCCTCAAGGGCACCAAGCTGGGGTGCGGCGAGGGCGGCTGCGGGGCCTGCACGGTCGTGCTGCAGGTAGCCGACCCCGGACGCGGTGGGAGGATACGGCATCTCGCCGTAAATGCGTGTTTGTATCCTCTAATTGGAGGTGCGTTGTGTGACATTTTTTTTCCTGCTTCTGAATCCTGACGGCTGACATATTTCGACAGTTGTGGGAAAGCATGTCATCACCGTCGAGAGCTTGGGCAATGTGAACAATCCCCATCCGCTGCAGGAGCGGTTGGGAAAGCTTCATGGGTCGCAGTAAGTAATCACATTGTTTCAACAGGTGATCTATGGTGTGAAGGGTATATGGTTTCATTACTCACTCATATAGATGTGGTTTCTGCACCCCCGGGATCGTCATGTCCCTATATGCCATGATAAGAAATGCGTATGATCCGGTAACTAGAAAGTTCAGGCTATCGGAGAATGATATAGAGATGAAGGGCCACTTGGATGGCAACCTATGTCGTTGCACCGGTTATAAGCCTATCCTGCAGGCTGCCAAGACTTTCGTCACAGAAGATCTCAAGGGTCAGCTGGCTGACGACACGGTTTCAACTCCTGAGACCGACTTTACGTCGAAGAATCCGGAGGGTGATGACGTTTCCTACCTTGAGGCATCTCTGTCCGGTGCCCCTAAGGCCAATGGGTCATGTGGAAGGCCTGGAGGCTGCTGTCGGGATGATCCCAGTGTACAGTCCTGCTCATCAAAGTCTTCTCGGACCTCAGCAGGGTCTTCCTCTAACGAGGAAGACACAAGTTCTGCGACGAGTGTGTCGGAAGAGGATACTGAAATCTTGATACCAGCGCGGAAGACGAACTGTGTCCCTCAGTTTGACTTTCGGCCGTACTCCCCTTCCACGGAGTTAATCTATCCACCCGCGCTTTGGAAACATGTCAACCAACCAATCTGCTACGGAGATGAAACAAAGGTCTGGTTGCGGCCGGTGACCTTGAAGCAGTTGATCGAGCTTCTCTCCGTCTATCCCTCTGCGAAACTGGTCGGTGGAGCCAGTGAGGTGCAGATTGAGGTCCGCTTCAAGAACGCCAACTACGCAGTCTCAGTTTTCGTATCTGATATAGAAGAGCTGAAGGCGATGTCTGTGCCGGAGGATGTGTCAACTATGAAAGAGCTGGTCATTGGCGGGAACACGCCTCTGAGTGACATCGAATCCACATGCTCTGAATTATCTTCCAAGCTCGGGCAACGAGGCTCCGTCTTTGGTGCTATGGCAAAGGCTCTGAGGTACTTTGCTGGCCGTCAGATACGGAATGCTGCGTCTTTAGCCGGAAACATTGCAACAGCTTCTCCGATCTCGGACATGAATCCTGTTCTCATGGCAGCCAATGCCTGTGTGGTTGCCGTGACTGCCAAGGATGAAGTGACACTGCCGATGGCATCGATGTTCCTTGCTTACAGGAAAACTGCTCTACCTCCGGGCAGCGTGATCACTCAGATCCGAGTCCCGGTTCCTCCGCCGGGCGTAAGGGAACTTACCAAGTCATACAAACAGTCAAAGAGGAAGGAAGATGATATTGCAATTGTCACGGCAGGATTTAGGGTCAGGCTAGACAGTCAGGGCATTGTGGAAGATGTCTCCCTGGCGTATGGCGGCATGGCTCCCGTGACTCTGATGGCCAAGGAATGCGGAGAATTTCTAATTGGCAAGAAATGGTCGTCTTCCCAGACCTTGAACGGTGTCCTCCACATCCTGGAGAAGACATTCCGTCTTCCATATGGAGTACCGGGTGGAATGGCCACTTACCGAAGGACGCTGGCCCTATCCCTGTTCTTCCGCTTTTGGCACGAGGTCATAGCGGAATTCAAGCTGGGAGAAGTTGACCCTGGATTGATTGAAGAGATTCACCGTCAGGTGTCCTCTGGATCGCGAGATAATGATAATCCATATGAGCAGAGAGTCGTGGGTAAACAGGTCCCTCATCTTTCTGGCCTGAAGCATACCACCGGTGAGGCAGAGTATCTCGACGATATGCCACATCAGGACCGTGAGCTGTACTGCGCGATGGTTCTATCCGAAAAGGCTCATGCCATAATCAGATCCGTGGACTGGACGCCGGCTCTCCAACCCGGCCTCGCTCTTGGCTATATTGACAAGAATAGCATTGACCCTGATAAGAACTCGTGGGGGTCCATTGCCAAAGATGAGCCTTGGTTCGCAACGGACAAGGTCTATTCACATGGCCAGCCTATTGGGTTGGTATACGCTGAGACGGCACTGAAGGCTCAAGCGGCGGCTCGTGCTGTCAAGGTTGAATATGAGGAGCTGAAACCAATTTTGACGATTGACGAAGCTATAGAGGCGAAAAGTTTCTATCCATACGGGAAGGAATTGCGGAAAGGTGCTCCGCCAGAAAAGATGGCAGAGGTATTTGCAAAATGTGATCGGGTATTCGAAGGGGTCGTTAGAATTGGTGGTCAAGAACATTTCTATCTTGAAACAAACGCGGCCATGGTAATCCCGCATTTGGAGGACAATTCGATGGAAGTGTGGTCCTCGACCCAGCACACGTGAGTATCGTCGGTTCCTATTTGCAATAACGGTTCCGTTGACGTGGATTTTCCAGAATGGAAACACAGGAAATGATAAGTCGGGTCACCGGAATACCAAGCAACCGCATCAATGTGAGGGTGAAGCGGATGGGCGGTGGGTTTGGAGGAAAGGAGTCCAGGAGCATCCAGCTGGCTGGACTGCTGGCTATTGCCGCCATGAAGGAGCGTCGGCCGATGCGGGCCATGCTGAACCGCGATGAAGATATGATGACCACCGGTCAGAGGCATCCTATCAAATGCCGGTGGAAAGTGGGGGTGATGAATGACGGCACGTTGGTTGCCCTCGAGGCCGACTGCTACAACAATGCTGGTTATTCTCTGGATATGAGCGCGTCGGTAATGGACCGATGCCTCACTCACTTGGACAACTGCTACGAGATACCAAATGTTCACATCCGCGGCTGGGTATGCAAGACCAATACCCACAGCAACACTGCCTTCCGGGGATTTGGGGCTCCACAGGCCATGTTCTTCGCCGAAAGCTACATGTACGCCATTGCGGAAGGGCTGAAGATGGATATCGACGAGCTTCGCTGGAAGAATCTTTACAAGGAAGGAAACCGGACTCCGTTCCTGCAGAAGATCGACGAGGACTGGCACGTTCCTCTGCTACTAGCGCAGTTGCGGAAGGAATGCAAGTATGACGAACGAAAAGCGGAGGTCGCCAAGTTCAACGCCCAGAATAAGTGGAAGAAGAGAGGTATTTGCTTGATTCCCACCAAGTTCGGGCTCTCCTTTGCGACGGCTCTCCATCTCAATCAGGGTGCTGCTTCTGTAAAGATTTACACAGACGGTTCAGTGCTGCTCAGTCATGGCGGTACGGAAATGGGCCAGGGACTGTACACCAAGATGTGCCAGATAGCAGCCCAGGAACTGAGTGTACCTCTAGAAGCCGTCTATACTGCCGATACATCGACATACCAGATTCCCAATGCATCCCCGACAGCTGCTTCCTCGGGAAGCGACCTTAATGGTATGGCTATCAAGGACGCCTGTGACCAGCTCAACGCGCGTCTCAAGCCCTACTGGGAGAAGTTCGGGCCGGACGCCGAGTTCAAAACTATCGCCAGGGCAGCGTACCTGGACCGCGTCAATCTTGTTGCCACAGGCCACTGGAGCATGCCCCGGATCGGGTACCAATTTGGTAACTACGATCCGGAGACGGTGAAACCGATGTATTACTACTTCACCCAGGTAAGCCTGCTGCCGTATCCGCTTTATAACATGAAGCAGTTGTCTTCCGCGCCACATATGCTGATATATGGGAATACAGGGCGCGGCCTGCACAGAAGTCGAACTGGACCTCCTCACCGGCGACCACACCGTCCTGCGCACCGACATCAAAATGGACGTCGGCCGCTCCATCAACCCAGCCATCGACTACGGCCAAATCGAAGGCGCTTTCGTCCAGGGCCAGGGCCTCTTCACCATCGAAGAGTCCCTCTGGACCAACGACGGCAGCGGACAGCTCGCGACTCGCGGGCCCGGGACCTACAAGATCCCCGGCTTCAGCGACATCCCGCAGGAGTTCAACGTCAGCTTCCTGAAGGGCGTGTCGTGGAAGAGCATCCGCTCGATCCAGAGCAGTAAAGGTATCGGCGAGCCGCCGCTGTTCCTGGGGTCGACGGTGCTCTTCGCGCTGCGCGACGCGCTGCTGAGCGCGCGGGAGCAGAACGGCGTCACCGAGCCGCTGGTGCTCGACTCGCCGGCGACAGCGGAGAGGTTGCGGCTGGCAGTGGGCGATGAGCTGGTGAAGATGGCGACGGTTGTGCCGGAACCGCAGGAGAAGCCGTTCTTCTTGGCTGTTGCTTGAGTAGACATACATCCAGCCTGAGATTGGTGCTGGTTTATTTATCTGTTTTATCTGTCTCGATCTAGGATATGAAAGACTTGGAAGTTATTGCTCCTTGCAGTGGTTTCGCGATGCTTTTGGATATTTGTGAAAACTGAATAGTTTTCTAGTATGATGTCTATTCATGTTTATGATGTATTATGGATTGCTATTGATAGATGGTATTCTCATTATTTCCCAGGTAGATTTTTAATCTTCACGTCATCTACTTCTAGAAGGAAGCTATATGTATGTATTCATATCCGTATCCGGCGTTTGGATAGGGATTTCTGGTCTCGATTGGATTGAGACGACATGAGCATCTACGGTGATAACTAGGTAATATATATGTATTTATATTTATATTTATAGACGCAAAGCTGAAGACAAAGGCATCTTCATCCGCCGCACTCAACCCTTCAAAAACCTTGCATAGTAACTCTCGACCCACCGCCCCGCGACCTCTCCCTCCCCCGCAACGCTCGCATCCCACACATTCATGCTCCCCACGTACCCGTCCGGCCGGACATTCACGACCGCGACGCGGCCCGCTGCCCCCGTCATCTCCGGGCCGAGATATGTCTCTGTGCAGCTACTAGGGCTAGCCGGCGCCTCCATGATGTCGTCGAGGTAGACCGTCCACCGGCTCGCCCGCAGCAGGGGCGGGAGGTCCGCGATCTCGAGCGCGGCCTTGGGCGTGCGCGTCACGAGCGCGTAGGTGAAGAGCTTTGAGACGGGCGTGTACCGCTCCGGCAGGAGAAAGGCGTCCTCAGCCGTCCGGGGAGGCGGCTGGGAGGTGTAGGATCTCTCGGCGCGCGCGCTGGCGCGGGAGAGGAGGGAGTATTGGGAGGAGAGGTACGCGCAGAGGTCGTGCAGGAAGGGTCTTGACGTTACCGCGTCCGGCGCGAAGATGTAGATCCGGAACTGGCTGAGTAGGGGGATGTCGAGTTGGAGGTGGACCGGGTTCGCGTCGATGTAGCGCGTCACTCTTGCCGGCGGGGTCAGGAGGGCTCCCGGTTTGAGGGATCCTTTTGTCAAGATATGGCTCAGACTGTTCCCGTTCGTTGCGTCCGGGGAAGTCTGAGGGATCATCCAGTTGAGCACGTTGCCAGCGTACTCGGCGCCCACGCCGGATATGAAGCGGATGTTCTCGTCGAAGTTGCGCGCCAGCGCCTCGTCGCCCTGCGCGAAGGCCCGGACGTGCGCCGCGTCGAAGCTGATCAGGTCCAGGGCGATCTTGCGCCGCTCGGCCTCGTACGTCGCGAGCAGGGACGGCTCGGCAAGGTCTCGCGACACGAGGTTCAGCTTCCACGCGAGGTTGAAGCTGTCGTGCATGCTGGTGTTGGCGCCTTGCGCGGCGAGGGCAGAGTGGCAGTGGCCGGCCTGTATATCTTTATTGTCAATGGATAGGTACTATGTAGATGCTGATGAGAAGGCTGTGTAAGGGGACGTACGTCTCCAGCAATGAACAGACGCAGTTCAGGATCAGCGAAGTGGTTTGCAACCCGCTGGCTGACGACGTAGTTTCCGAACCATTCTGTGAGAAGTATCATCAGTATGTTCTGCAAAATAGGTTATATAGATGTGTTGTGAACAGCACAGCTTCATACCAATGCTCTTCCACTCCAATTTAAACGGGGCCATGACCTGCCGTGCCTTGTTCATCACATATTCCGGAGTTGCGATGGACTTGTCGACGCGCTCTCCGTCCGTAGGGCTCAGCTCTACATACAGACGGGTCATGTTGCGCTCCCGGGGAATCCACAGGATCGACACGCCGTCGTGCGATCGTACCGCCGTCTTGCTCCATAGGTCCGGGAAGTCGGTCTCGATGACACCTGTGGAGCGTCAGTCGAGCTGTCTCTTTCTTTTTGTCGCAGAAGGAACCGCATACCGTCCAAGACACCCCACGAGGCATTGGTCATCTCTCCCTCCAGCTTCGTGCTGGGGATGAACGGCCGGACCTTGGAGCGGGCGCCGTCACACCCTACGAGGTAGTCGGACTTGATGAGTATCGTCTTCTTGGCTGCCTGGTCCTCGTAGACGATGTTGATTTTGGTGTTCTCTGCGGCTTTGGAGCATTCGACAAAGGTGCTTTTTCTGGTCACCTGCAGCCCGCGGGCTTCCATGTCCTTGATCAGGACGTCCTCCAGTATGCCCTGGTGGGCGAGGAGAATGTAGGGGTCTAGTGCCCCGACATGGTCTGGGTAGTGGATCTGTCTCCCTTTTCTTTCGAGGAAGGTTGTTGGTGTGTTTTCCTATATAAACGTCAGTACATGCTCTGATATCGTCGTCCAGACAGATATGTCTATGTAACTCCGTCCTACCTACCCAGAAGCAGATATCATAGACCCTCACACTCTGCCGGAGTAGCGAGTCGGCGAGCCTCAGCTGTCGGAAGGTCTCGATGGTCTTGGGCTGCAGGCCATCTGCCTTGCCGGCCAATGTTCTATCTGGCCGGTCGTCCAGGATCATGGTCCGGACGCCGTACCGTGCGAGATTGGAACTGTCGAAAGAATTTCAGCACTTACTGGGTTGCACGAAATGGGATTCACAGAGACACCTACGCAAGCATCAACCCCGACGGGCCTGCCCCTACAATGGTGACGGTGGTCGTCGAGTCGCCTGTGGCCGGCAGACCGTTGTCATGGTCCCTGAACCCCTCGTCGACCGCTCCGGGAGCCATGCTGTTATTGTCCTGTTCCAGCTGAGCCTGCGAGAAAGTCCGTTTCATGCTCTGCAGACAGAGGGGGCAGGGCAGCGGTTTATAATGTCTTGTTGCTTTTACCCTTTATGTCGATGCGAATCCTTGTACTTCCTCAGGGGTCCATTAATGTAGCACTCATGACGATCGCCGGCATTCTGTTTTCCTGGTTCTTGCTGCGGAACAGGAACTAAGAACACCGTACGATGGTTTTTGCAGCCTTATTGTTCTTCCCAGCTAGGCCCTGGTGCAAGCATGGAGTGCAGCTGCTGCGTTCAGCATGACGGGCGTTGCGGCCGTGGGCAAAGGACGCCGTGCGTGGCAGCAACCGCATCCCACTCTTGCTGCACATCTCCGCCTCGACGTCGTCGTTGATAACAAGCGTCTGCATCTCCGCATCTCCACTTGGTCTGTCGGCTGCTTTCCGAGTTCCCCGAGCCTGGCATGGCGGGCTGGAGAGACGGCTCTTCTCCGATACGGGATGCATCGGCCCCAAAGCCGATCTGAAGCTAAAGCAAGAAGACTCGACAGAATGGGCGCCCAGACAGACAGACGACCTGAGTGACTCGTTCCGATGCAAAACATCGGTCACCCTGTTCACCTGCATCGTCCATCATGGCGAGCCTCCGGCCGTGGGAGAAGATCGCTGCGGAGAAGCGGCAGCAGAGAGATCAGGCGTTGAAGCCGTACCTCGTCGATGATCTGGACAAACGCCCTCCCCGCATTGACGATGTGGCGGCGCGTTCTCGCATCGAGGCCGAACCTGCGACACAGACCATCACGGATATCGACAACATCCCTGCCCTGTTTCAGCGTCTGAGCAGCGGCGAATTCAGCGCAGAAGAGGTCGCTTTGGCGTATATCAAGAGGTGGGGAGCTGTAATCTATGTTTATATTTATTTAATGCAGTTATGCCTAACTCTTTGACTCTTTTTACAGGGCAACGGTGGCGCATCAGCTGGTAAGTTTGTATCACCGAGTGTCGGGCACTCTGTACCATGCTAATGACAATGATGTCCATCAGACAAATGCCATAACCGAAGTGATGTTTGAAGATGCATTGAACCAGGCCAGGGAGCTTGACCGAGAGTTCAAGGAGACAGGCAAAGTGAAGGGTCCGCTACATGGCATCCCAGTGACGCTGAAGGATCAGTTCAACGTCAAGGGATATGACAGCACCCTGGGCTACGTCGGCCGCTCTTTTGCTCCCGCAAAGGAGGATGCCGTCTTGGTGCAGATACTGAAGAGTATGGGAGCTGTCATCATCGCGAAGACCAATCTCCCGCAGAGCATCATGGTAGGACGCCCGCCAGCCTTATCTGGAATTTTGGACTGAGTAAATGCTTCCCCAGTGGTGTGAAACGGAGAACCCTCTTTGGGGCCTCACGGTCAACCCGCGAGATCCTGACTTCACCCCTGGTGGTTCCACTGGAGGTGAAGCGGCGCTGCTCGCGCTTCACGGCTCCATCCTAGGTTTTGGGACGGATCTAGGAGGTAGTGTCAGAATCCCGCAGAATATGGTGGGATTATACGGGTTTAAGCCAAGTGTGGGTCTTTCACTTGCTATGGAGGAATAGGAATGGCTGACTCCAGCGTTAGAACAGCAGGATGCCATATTATGGTGTCCCGGTCTCTACAGAAGGACAAGAGCACGTTCCCTCCGCTGTAGGACCGATGGCTCGCGACCTGGACTCTCTTTGCTATATCAGTAAACTGATAGTGGATAGTAAGCCTTGGACCATGGATCCTAGGTGTACCCCGCTACCTTGGAACGAGGAAGCTTTTCAAGAAATACAGTTGAGACCGATGGTCATCGGGCTTATCCTTGACGATGGAGTGGTGAGGGTCCACCCTCCTATCGAAAGGGCATTACTGGAGCTGTCGGCGAAGCTGAAGGCAGCGGGCCACGAGATCATCCCCTGGGACGCCTCAGAACACCTGGAGTGCATCCAGATCATGGATCTCTACTACACCGCTGACGGCGGGGAGGATATCCGTCGCGACGTAGAGGCTGCCGGAGAGCCTTTCATCCCACATGTCGAGGCGCTGGTGAACAGGGGAAAGCCTATCTCGGTCTATGAATACTGGCAGTTGAACAGGCGTAAAGTTGCAGCCCAGAAGAGGTATCTCGACAAGTGGAACGCCGTCCGCTCCCCGTCCGGCAAACCGGTCGACGTTCTCCTGGCACCGACGATGCCGCACACGCCTGTTCCGCACAGATGCTGCCGCTGGGTCGGGTATACCAAGATCTGGAACTTCCTCGATTATTCCGCGGTTACGTTCCCCATCGACAAGGTCCGGGCGGACAAGGACAAGTTGCCGGAGACAAAGTACAAACCGCGCAACGAGCTCGATGCCTGGAATTGGAATCTCTATGACTTGGAGAAGATGGCCGGCCACCCTGTCAACCTGCAAGTGGTTGGAAGGAAGCTCGAGGAGGAGAAGGTGTTGGGAGCTGCTACTGTGATTGAGCGCATTGGGAGAGCCCAGAGTTAGGCCCAAGAATGTAAATCGAGAATAGATCTATAGGTATATAGGAAACAACTTGAATACATGATAAAATACTTTGAGATTCCATGGATTCATCATATTTCATTTCCAAAAGACAGTCAATTTTTATCTACCACATAGTTACTCCACCATCAACGCGGATATCCTGTCCGGTCATGTACGAGCTTGCATCACTTGCCAGGAAGACACACGCCCCGCGGATATCATCCGGCTCCGCCACGCGTCCGTTCATGATCTCATCCTTCCAGCTCTCAAGAAGCTCCGGAAACTATGATCCTATTAGTTCTTTTTTGGGGATACACCTCATCTTGATATGACTTACACAGGCGGTCATCGCCGTATTGACGTATCCCGGGGATATAGAGTTGACGCGAATTCCCTCAACACAACTAATCAGTCCTATTATCCATCTTCCCCTTCTCTCTGTCCGCATGACTACTGTATGCAACTTACATAAGGAACCAACTCCTTCGCAATGGCAGGCACCATGGCCCGCACGGCGCCCTTGCTCCCGCAGTACGCGCTGCTCAGCTGGCTGCGGATGGCCATGTGGCTGGCGATGCTGGCGACCATGACGATGCTGCCGTGCTTCGTGCCGTTGGCGATCATCTGCCGTGCGGCGTGCTGCGCCGTGAAGTAGGCGCCCATGACGTTGGTTGCGAGCAGGCTCCGGTGCTCCTCGGGCGTGAACTCGAGGAAGGGCATGTGCCGGTTGATGCCGGCGCAGGGGACGCAGATATCCAGCGCGTTGTCGAAGTCCCTGCTGAACCGGGCGAAGCCATCCTTGAGGGATTCGGGGTTGCTGACGTCCACGCTGGAAGAACTCAGTTTAGTTGTATGTCCATGGCAAAAAAGACGTGGTGTTTCTATACGTATACTACTCACTGGTAATGAGCCGTCCTGACGCCGTACTTCTTCTCGATCTGGAAGAACTCTTCTACGGGCTCGATGATATCGAAGATTGCGACGTCAGCGCCGGCCTCTGCCAGGCCTTCTGTGAAGGCGAGACCGCAGCCACGGGCGCCGCCGGTGACGAGGGCCGTTCGTCCCTTGAGAGAGAACTAGACGGATCAGCATATATGTTCTGCTGGTCTGGGGAATATCTTGGCTTACTCTAGACATTGTATAATCCGACAGAGTAATCAATGAGAATACAATGGAAGATTGAGTATGAAAATACGCGCCGTAGGTTCGGAGTATGAAGTAACGTTGTCCCGGACATGTTTTACAGAGTCTTCAAGACGGAGCCTGCAGCCGGGAGAATCTCAGTCAAGTAATTGATCAATTCACTTGCTAACTTGGCTGCGGCATCTCAATTGCAGCGGTCAGCTTCTTGGACATGGGCCTCTGTTCTGTCTTGTCAACCCCCACTCCTCGCTCTGCCCCTCCCGGCCCTAGCCCCAAGCCCCAAGCCCTAACCCTCGCCCAAAGTGGATTCACCGCCTGCCCCGTCGGGCATCTGCGTCTCCGCGATAAGGACATCTGCGGCCGGTGGACGCCGGGCGGTCGTAGACTAGATACGAGATACGACGTGGGGAAGTCTACAGGCTAGGCCGAGTCCTGACCATGTCCGCGGGGCTGGCCTGTGCCTATCGCCCTGCCCCTCCCGGAGATCCTCCTGGAGCTCGAGCATGAGGGGCTGCGAGGGGCTGCTGCCACTTATCGCCGCTCTCCATGGAGCTTCTGCCAATTATTGAATCCCGGCCGCCGCGTCGCTTGTCGTCAAGCGCCGATATGGCAGTTTATCTTACTTAATTGATTGCCCTGCACTCCATCCGGACCTGATCCGATTGTTCTCTACTGTTCTCTGGATCTCTTAGGTCTCTCAGGGTGGAGAAGCCCATCTTCGGTGCGGAGGCGCATGATACTATTTCCTCTGTCACTTCTTCTGTCATCTTGACGACCTTTGATTCCTCCTGAACTTGATTCTCTTGCAGCTCTTATTAATTGTGCACGTGGAGAATTGTAAAGTAGCAATCTTCTGTCGAAGCACCTCTTCTCTGCATCATCTTTTTTTAGCCTAGCCGCAGACAGACATGGGCAAGAAACGCGTTCTCGTCAGCTACGGCGTGGACATTGACGCCGTCGCTGGATGGCTGGGGTCCTATGGCGGAGCGGACAGTGTCAACGACATCAGCAGAGGTACGGCTGCTCTAGTTGGGCTTTGTGCAGGTCGATAACTCACCATGGTGGGTTCTGTATCATAGGCCTCTGGGCCGGCCATGTCGGCACCATGCGCCTGCTGAAGCTCTTTGAGAAATACAACATCAAGGCCACCTGGTTCATCCCCGGCCACTCCCTTGAGACCTTCCCCGAGGAGTGCGCTGCAATCCGCGACGCCGGCCACGAGATCGGCCTGCATGGCTACAGCCACGAGAACCCGTCCGACATGACCTTCGAGCAGCAGCGCGACGTCCTCGACAAGACGTACCGCCTGCTCACCGAGTTCTGCGGCAAGCCCCCGCGCGGAATCGTCGCTCCCTGGTGGGAGACGAGCAAGGAGAGCGTGGAGCTGCTGCTCTCGTACGGCATCGAGTACGACCACTCCATGTCGCACCACGACTGCCAGATGTACTGGCTGCGGACTGGCGATTCCTGGACCAAGATCGACTACAGCAAGAAGGCGGAGGAGTGGATGAAGCCCCTGGTCAGGGGCCAGATGACGGGCCTGGTCGAGATCCCGGGCAACTGGTACATTGACGACCTGCCGCCGATGATGTTCATCAAGAGCTCGCCCAACAGCCATGGCTGGGTGAACCCGAGGGATATTGAGGATATCTGGAAGGTCTGCTCTGCTCTCTGGACTTCTCAACAGGCGAAAACAGGGACTGACATACGCTTGCTTCCGCCAGGACCACTTCGACTACTTCTACCGGGAATACGACGAGTTCGTATTCCCAATGACCATCCACCCCGATGTCTCGGGCCGTCCGCACGTCCTTCTCATGCACGAGAGGTAAGGAAATCCTTTATCCGTCCGAATTATGAATAATTATGACAGTTCAGCGCTGACCAGGCTACCGCAGGCTCATCGAATACATCAACAAGCACGAAGGCGTCGAGTGGGTCACGATGGAACAAATGTGCGACGAGTTCAAGCGCAAGAACAAGCCCCCAGAGGGCGCGCTGATGCCCGCCCCTCCTGGTTCCATTCTGCAGAAGCAATAGATGACTTTCGATAGGTTTGGATAGGTAGTCTGCATTTACTTGTGATGAATCAAGCCATGTTAGTAACTCTCTGCTGTTCCTGTCTCTGGAGAGGATATGACAGTCACGAGTCATGTCAACTGCATATAACTTGTGAAAAAGGTCCTATCAAGAGATGGCTTTCGGATCAAATTGCAAGTACAATGTAATCTTCGTTCTTGAAAATCCTACATACATACTACGGATTTATTCTATGGTCTCAACCGACGTTAGATTACACACACCGTTCCTACCTAAGCAACTCCATGCTACTGGGTATTATGTACTGTAAATTAAGTAAATACTGCTATGAAACTAATTCGACACTCTCCGGCCCCATCCCAAACCGGGTCCTGAAATTCCAGCGCTCAGGGAATATGGAGCAGTGGGCACCATACTCCGTTCTGCGTACCGAACCCATGAACTCCATCAGATCTTAGAACCAGATAGACCAGACGACCCTGCATAGACCTACTAAATGGATGTTGGACAGTACTCACACCTAATTCCCACGACCCCGCAGTCGGCTCTAGTTATTGCCACGGCTGGCAACTCAACACCACCTTTGGTTCCTCTTCCCTCCATCCCACTTTTGGGTCGGTGGGGGGTGCCTATATAGTGGGTAGTAATGTACTGTACATCGTGCTATATCGGTAATTAGTAGGTGTACGATCTAACTAAGGGAATCGGACCTGGTTTGCCCGACTAAGGATTACGGAATGGCGAATAGAATGCTGTATAAATATTTCGTGTACAGAAATAATGTAGAAATGCTCTTTGTAAATATGACTCCTGGTGATCTTAGTGTTAGTTTATCCATGCGCGGGAAAGGGCTGGTAGGAAGGGGAAGGGTCCATGTTGCAAAAGCCATCATCAAAAACAGATGTTAGCATTGCGATTCAGGATCACGGGGCTGAACTAGATACCTTGTACCTAGTAACCTAGTAGCTTTACAAATACTCTTTTCTCAACCTTGAAGTCTGCTAGTGACCTCCCTGTGGGCCGTCATCATTGACTTCACAGCGCTCTAATCATTCTCTCTCCCGTTGAAGATAATGGATCTGCGTTTTTTGGCACTCTAAATTCGAAAAATCTTCTATTTTCAGTTCGTAGCATTCACCAGCCTCAGAAATGATGGGGGAAGAGTGCGCAAAGCATTTGTTAATTGATTCCTAAGCGATTAACAACCAGTTCTTCCGTCTAGATAATCATGACGTCCCTTGAATATACATAAGTTGTAGAGGGCTTAGGGTTTGGCACACAGGCCGAAGCCCCGTTATCACATGGCCTCGATTCACCAAATTAGCGCCCTCAGGCGAAGTGTCCCTCGCGGAGCAGTTACACGCTCACACCAGCGAGTAGCTATGATGACTAAGCAGGGAGACCGCCAAGCCTTCCACCTCACCTGACGTCGCTCCACATTGACTCCTTAACCGCGTCTCCTTCGCGTATACCAGATTGCCAGTTCTGCAGCAAAGCAGTGCTGTGTATGAGCTAAGATGGACAATCGACTTCTAGACGAGTTCCTTGAGGAACCGCCCACTGAAGTAGACAAAGATCCTCTCTTAGATGATGTTGAAAAGCAATTGTATGAGGAGCTTGAATACAAGACGCTTCATGACGCTCACACGGAATCGAATGCTGCCACGGTGAGAAAATGAAAAATACTATGCCGTTCTCACCACCATTAGTAGTATGCTTCTAAACAGGTAGTCGCAGGAATTATCAACTGAGGAAATGCCGGTTCCGATGCCCTTGACTAATGCTACACACAACCCTTTAACCACTGTAGTCGTTCGGTTTACTGAATATCTTCCTGAATATCCGGCGACACACCCTTATGGCCTAACTTATGTCATAAACACGCAGGGCATGACGAGGGACAAGGTTTATGGTCTCATGAAAAATGTGAGTGTCTGTAACTTAGCCATCAACCGGTTACTAACTACGTATCCTTAGATTCAATACCCTCACAGTATTGTGCATCCGCCCCAGTCGAGTGGATGTTGGTTCCTCCAATCTAGGGTTCTGAAACGAAAGTTCAAATGTTCCGGGGTTAAGATATGTGAATATCTTGATCCTGGACTTCGTTCGATGCGACATACTGAGGTTTCAGAGACCGTTTGGCAAGAGGTTCAAAATCGGAGGAATGCAATCCATTTCGGTGAACAAGATCATCGAAGACGAAATGCTGCTAAGTAAGTTAACTGGGCGAAAGCTTATCAATGGGTTATTAACGATCATATGCAGTCTCTATCGCACAGTTGTTCGACGCTTTCATGACAAGATTGCTTGCCTTGAAACAACGGATAGTTGCAAACCCTTTTTCGGACGCCGTAACCGTCCTGTAAGTGACATTATCCGTTCGAGAAGTACTATCTTTGGCATAGATCCTCAGTGAGCTCTGGCAGAGCTTGCTTGATTCTGTTCTGAAATTTACACGTCATTGTGCTGTGTGCTCGATTACTGTTCAGTTTAGGCCCTTTCTCTACCGCATATTCATATGTTTTGCTATCTGATCCTTCTTGCCCTTTCCAACTCAGGATCTTCTCTCATTGAGCTTGTCCACTTGACTTCTGATTGGTTGCTGACTTGGTTTCGTCAGGATACATCCGAAGTTAATTATCCGTATATCGGATGCCGCGCAGTTACTCCCGAAAATCAAAGTCGACACTTTCATAAGAATCTCTCCTCAGTGGATTCTCTGGTAGATATCGATTATCTTGAGGACCTATTTCGCGCGAATCCCACTGTACAGAGTGACACTTGCGATTTTTACGTTTCCACAACTACTCGCCGAAAGACTTGTCGTATGTAGTCATTTGATAACTCTCTGTTCAGTGTTAAATAATACTAACTCCTTTTTTAGATACCCATCATGCTCAAGGGTTTGGAAACCTTCAAGTTCTACCTTGCGAGGTAGAATTCTTCATCATGATTCCCGAGGATCTTAGAGCGTGTCCATACATTCTATTCACGTCACGTGGAGTTCATACACATCCACCTCCCGAGCCAAATAAGCCGTCACAGGTTATCATGGGAGAAGTTCTGGAAATGATCCAGAGAAGGAAGAATCCGGATCTTGCCCTCAGTATGACCTTATATTATGTGTCGATGATCACTTACTAACTGGCTTAGGCAAATATCAAATGAGTCCTGCGTTTGAGGAATTTTGTCAAACACATCGGGGACAAACCCTATCTCAAATTTACGAAAGCTTTCAGACTATGGATGTCTATTCTGCCTTGGCTCAAAAGGAGAAGGCTTTAATATATCCAGAAGCTCAAGATTTCAATAGAGTCGTATACGAGCACTTTCGAGTTCGGGACACAGAAGTGAGTTGGTAAATAATTATGACTGTTCAAGTAGCTACAAGTGAGTTCTGACTGCCATATGCAGACTTATATACAGAAAATCCACAATGATAAACGTGGAATCCTGATCTTCTGTGGATTCAAAGAGCAGATTAGCCACTTGGCCTCTTTGGACTCGTTTGAAGTGGACATGACCTATAAAAGGGCGAATGAGTTTAATGAGGTTGTCTTTACAACATTTCATCCGAGTTCCAGCAAAGGTATGTTAAAAAAAAAAGTCCATGTGCCTATGGCCTTATGCTGTTGGAGGCTCGCCCAGATCTTTACAAAATATTTTCGGGTTGACAAAGAGCTGCTGACTACCTAATTATAGTCTCTACACTACTTCGGGTGTTCACAAATCAAGACACCAGCGAGTGCTACCATCTACTCTTCCAACAAGCGTTCGAGCTTATGCATCAAATCACCGGGAAGTCAGTCCAGTTTCACCACCTTCATGGAACTGGAATTAAAGCCATTATGATGGACATGGATCCTAAACAGATGTCTGGTATGTATACAACGTATGTATTGCAGGAATCTCTTCAAATTCTTGCTGCTGCAGATCTCTCCTATCCCTTCAAGCGATTTGGCGCTTCTACTGCTCTGCAATTGTGCACTCTATGAGGCTAACGATTGATTAGGGCTTGCTGTGTACCTTACACAGATGGATCCTCAGCATCGGAGCTGGAAGTGGCAACTTGAGAATATCATTATATTCCCTCCATCCCACTTTCAGAGAACAGTGGACAAAATAGTTGAGTCTGGTCCTTCTGATGACAGATTCAGGTCGACTCGCTCTACGATGATGAGTTTGTTAACGTGCGAATCTGCGGAAGCTTACTACGGGGTGATTCGACTTCTGGAAAGTAAGTGTCTAATTATAATTCTGGAGTCTAGCTTCTAAATAATCGCTAACCCCTTTTTAGCTCACGAGAATTCAGCCATTGTTCAGTGGGCAAGACATAAATCTCATCCGGTTATTGCAGCTGGATCGAACAAGCATTGCTCACTCATTGATCGAGAATTCTATGATCTAGTCCGAAGCCGTGCTGAGACAACTGAGCAAAGATATCAGAAGCCCAGCCCGGACAGAAGTCACAGGAAGCTGTTCGGGGAGATTTGCGGGTAGAGGACTATCCGAAACCAGCTATTTGACAATTACCTAATTGCTGACGCTGAATCTGTGCAGATCCCGAGATCTTGATTCTCATAATATCCGCATGTCACAAGGCCCTTATACCAGTTTTCTGACCGGTCCGACGAGCATGACCGATCCTGGAGGTATGCGAAGAACCCTTTGGAAATAATGCTTGGTCAGTTTTAACTAATCGCACTACAATACAGCCCGCAAGCGAAAAAGATCGATTGATGCTCCACAATCAGTTGATACTCCACAAGCAATAGAGATAGCCCCGGATGATGAGATTACCTTCGAGGCAGATTCATCTGGTGACGTACTGAGATCCAGATCCAGATCAAGAAGCAGATCTAGATATCACTCTCCACCAGCGTATCCGGCTCGATCATTCGAGTAAGTTTTATCCTTGATATCCAATAATTGAGAGACCTGGTTCTGATGGGTATTGGTATTCTTAGATCGATAACCAGTCAGCCAAATGTCCCGAACCAAACTGCTTCTCTCCCGAATCAGACACCTTCCAATCTACAGAATCAGAACTTTGAGGCGCAGAAACGGGCTCTTGAGCTCCAGAGATTGGAGCTGCAGATACGAAGGGAGAGAGCCGAGGTCGAGAGACTGGAATTGGAGAACGAAGCGAAGAGATTGGCGATTCGGAGAGAGGAATTGCGGCTTGAACTTCTTCGACAGCAGCAGTCTCAGAACAAGTCTTGATTGAGTTTTGTCCGCGTGTGTGTATGTGTGTGTGTGCGTGTGTGTGTGTGTGTGTGTGTTTCTGCAATAGATAGATACCCAGGTAGATACGTACTGTCTTACCTCTAGTTAGTGTTTAATATTAGATATCTAATATGCATTCAAGTATCATCTCAATGAGCTTCTAGAGAGATCTTAATTATGTTAAATCACATATATAAATATGGGTCTGTGGATTTCCAAGAAGCCCCTAGCCCTCATCACTGTCCATCTTCATCATTGGTTGACCGATTAATTGACGTCACCCTGTTTACTCATCTAGTCATATTCTTCAGTACCTAGTGGAACCATGCAGCATTGATTACTCTGTACATTACTATGTAATGTGCATGCATACAGTCCTAACAAAATCCAGATCTAGAATCGTTCGTGCAGTAGCGCGTAAGGCAGAGGGGATGCATCAAGTAGATCTTCCTCGCAATCATGGATATTCAGAATACTGGGGCAAATTTCTAACCTTATAAGAGGTACTGGGACTCGTTCTACTGCAGAGTACGTCCTTCGTGACCCCCACTTTTGGGCCGCCACTTTCGACGGCGTGCTGTACAAGTACAGTTAGTACATAGGAATGAAACATGAGCACCGATATATGTTGACTGCCTATTAGTAGGTGCTTAATTAGCTAAGACCTAGCTAAGTAACATATCTCACTTATCTCTTGGTATGGTACGTCCACCTGCCGAGCTGCAAATCCTGTAGTAAGCAGCCGTCTGTGCCACTCGCCCCATCAATGTGGCCGCTAGCGGTAGGGTGCCTCAGAGCTACGATCTCATCCTGGAATTCCACAAGGCAGCTTACGATAAGATAAGCCCGGACGCCGGTTTAAATATTGGCGTTGGGTGGTAGAACTTCGAGTACGAGAATGGCATTCACTTTAACCCGATCAAAGGGATAGGGATTATTAGTATTATTCAGACAGAAGGATCGATCTGCTACCAGTCTCTGGGAGAGGTAAACCTCAGTCAACGCAAGCCTCGATAAGATTGCTGGACAGTGCTGAGGAATGCTTAGTCGGGGTCAAATAGATTTTCAAAATGGGATACCCGATCCCGGTAAAGGAGAAGCAGGTTCGGGAAGATTCGTGTAGGCTCAAGGTCTGTACCGGTGTCTGAGGTCTGAGTCATTCTGATCATCACGTTGGCCATATATCTTCAGCTACCATAGTTCGGCACCTTATCTGGTCATGTTCTCTAGATCCTTGTCGTCGGAGCAGGTCTGGCAGGACTGGGTGCCGCCATCAGCTGCCTCCTCGCGGGCCACGGGGTTGGAATCTTCGAGTCGGCGGTCGAGCTTGCAGAGGTTGGCGCTGGCATCCAGGTGCTACCTAATAGCGCCCGCGTGCTCTGCCACTGGGGTCTCGAGGCCGCGCTGGATAAGTACGCAACCCGGCCGCGGAAACTGAACTTTCTGGGGTGGAAGGGAAACCACATCACGTCTATGGATTTCCACGAGAGTGAGGCCAAGTTTCCAGGGACGTGGTATAAAGACTTTCACAGGGCGAACCTGCAGAAATGTCTCGTCAACCGGGTGCTGGAGCTGGGAGGAACGATTACCTGCAATTCCAGAGTCGTTGACATCGTGGTCAGCGAGGATGGCACAACAGCGACAGCGGTGACGGCAGATGGGAGGAGAGAGACCGCGGATCTGATCATCGGGGCGGATAGGGTGTTCTCCAAGTTGACCGAGATACTGTACGGGCGGCCTGATCCTCCCACCAAGACTGGCGATCTGGCATATCGACTTTTGCTGTCGACAAAGGAGATGTTGAAGGATCCGGAACTGGCAGAATTCGTAAAGGAGCCGCAGGTCAACTATTGGCTAGGCCCTGATGCACACGCAGTCAACTATGTTCTCAGAGGTGGTGAACTTTTCAACATGGTCCTCATCGTCCCAGACGACATACCGGAAGAGTCGAAGCCGACTGTTGAAGGCAATGTTGAGGAGATGCGCTCGTTGTTCAAAGGCTGGGTGGGATCCACGGTAAGAACCTCCTAATTCTAGGTGCTTGGGCGTCTCTTACCTGTATCTCCAGGATACAAAAGCTTTTGAAGCTCTGTGAATCTGTGCAGAAATGGCGGCTGTGTATTCGCCGTGGAAAGGACAGATGGACTCATCCGTCGGGGGCGTGGACCATGATCGGTGACGCCGTCCATGCCACTCTTCCTTACCTTGCTTCTGGGTACGTCACCCACTTTGTTGTCCCTTGAATATATAAACGGCAAATACTCAAACTTCAAAAGGGCAGGAATGGCTTTCGAGGATGGAGCCGTACTTGGCGAGTGTCTCTCACGGCTCCCCAACTCGCCCGGGATAGACAAGAAATCTCCATCATTCATGGCTCAGAAGCGTCACACCCTCGCAGTCTTTGAAAAGTGTCGCAGGGAAAGAACGCATATGGTTGTTTCTAGAGGCAACGTCCAGCAGTATCTGTATCACCTCCATGATGGACCGGAGCAAGAGGAGCGGGATCGAAAAATGCAGATGGTTCCTACCGCCAGGGGAGGCACTTGCCTGGAGAGATCCTGGTCTTGCACCAAAGCTGTTGGGGTACGATCATATTGCAGATGTAAGTGTTTCTCATGATGCTTATAGGTTTCACCTAACTTGCCCATTGGTGATATTCAGCAAGGCTTGTTCCGTGAAATTCAGGCTCGTCTTCGGAAACTGGTACTAATTATATCGGACAGGTAAATCAAAAGTGGAATTTATCGGACAGCACAGAAAGAAGAGAACAGAGCACTCAAGCTAGGCTTTGATCTGACGTTAGAAGTATGAAATCGTAGATTATCTGTCAAATATGGGATTATGTGCATGAGTCTTCGTTCCACTTGTGTCTTTCCAAGCAAGTCAAGATGAAATCAATAGGTCTCGTAGATGGTCCAATAATATTAGCTGCCTCGGTGTATATCTTGTTTCAGAGTCCGGATCAGTATCTGTATTTGGTTGAAAGGAATAGTTTGACGTAAGCATCAGCAGGAAAGTTCTGTTCAACATTGAGATCAGACTTTACATAGACCAGGGACCAAGTGAGCTTTCTCGCCGACTAATGCATCAAAGTATGCTAGCAGCGTATCAGCAGGTATCATATCCAAAACACCCAGGTCCGGGTTAGAGCTGCGCATCACCCGGCCGCCCCAGAGCACTCTAACGGAGAATTGAGAATAGTCTTTTCCGCCGTGCTGCTTGCGATAGAGCTCAAAGATAACCTCAGAACCCATACCGGGCCATACCATGACATCGATCTGTAGGATCGAGAGCAGCCTCGACAAACTTCCATCGTGTGCAACATTGTGGCGGTATCTGACCTTTCCATCCTTGCCAGCCATCTGATCACGGAAGTGTTGCGCCAGTTCGCCAATCCAAACGCCGAAACCTGCTGTGCTCGCTGCGAGGGATGTTGGTGCATCGCGGTACATATAGGAATATTCAAACTGCCCCAAGCGGAAGATTTTGTCTGCTTGCTCCTTGGTAACACACTGTTCGGGATCATTGATATTGCATGGAAGAGGCTTGTTGTGACACAAGCGTGCCGAGAGGTTATCAAAATAGTGATCAAAACTTACATGCCAGTCACTGTCGTCAGACGGCACGCCTGAGATGGCATCAACTTCTCTATAGAGAGACTGGGAGCGTTCCAGATGCGCAACCCACGTAGAATTCGGTTCGCTCTTGGCCTTGGAGAACAGTTTATCTGCAGCAGGACAAGAGTATGCTGGTTCGAGGGAATCAATGGAGTCTCTCTTTTCAATTTGAATCATTTGTTAGCAAAAGAAGATGCAAAAAATAACCCTAGGGACAAACCTGAACTAGCAAAGGCACGGATTCCTTTGGTCCATACATCCCTTCAATTAGCATTCCGGCGACCTGACTCGTAATCACGTTCGTTGTTACTCTGAATATGACCTTCTCGTTGTCGAGATGCTTCGGCAGAAACTGAAGAATGTCGTGGTAGACCTCATACAGATCACGGCCATGTTGCCATGAATCTTCCAGACCTCCACGGGTAATCTGTGGAAAAGAGCAAGTACCGTTGTATCCGTCGACGTGGAACGGATTCAAGGCTGTCTCGTAGCGCTTCCAGAAGGTTGACGCACACTCATGGCCGGGCATTGGCTCTCCGTAGTAGAAGAGAGCTCCATCATCACAGTTCCATGCATACCCTTCGACCGGAAAAGTATTCGCCTGGTAAGGGGTCCTCTTGTGATGCCGTTGAATCTACATGTGCAAATGAGCTCAAGCCCCCTCTTCTCCATACTAGTGGGCAAGGGACTAAAAAGGGACACCTACTACTTCAACATAAACAAGCTCATATTCCTTCGGGGCTCGCACATACTCGGACTTTCTGACGTGCGGCATATTACACCAATTGTACTGCCCATACAGCTGATCCGGGGTTACCGACGAATTGAAGATGAACCCGTACACTCCGATGCTATTCAGGACCTTGTTCAAGTCGTTGATGGCCGTCACATTCGGCGCGTACCAGCTTGTGCTGACCGCCGCAGCGACGGTTGTCGCAACTGCAGGGAGAGTCCATCCGAACATGATGGCAACAGGAGCAACCATGTTGCTGATGGAATACCTGGCGGCGAGGAACCAGCTACCCAGGACCAGAAGGGCAATGATTAAATCGAAGAAGCGAGCATGGCCGAAAGAGCCCGCCCTCCCCATGTCCAGAGACTAGCTGGTCAGGTCCGGCTTTTTAAGTCAACGGTCTTGGTGATATCCTCAGGAGCACGTCTTCCCACCGCTGTACCTAGCGGTGATGCACGTGCTTGCACCGCTGCTGCTCAAACGTCGGCCACCGCACCCAGCAGACGGTCTTGACCTCGCTCCCTGTCGGATGCGGATCGCGCAAGAAGAGCAACACTAGACTAGGACTGCTGCATCTCTCTGGACTTGATGCATAGATGCTCAGGCACAATTCCTTCCACCCCGCCAAAGCACATACTACAGTGCTGTACCTTCATCAAGTCATCCAGTTTCTTTCAATTTTTACGTCGCCCAATCTTTATAAGGGCATGCTTCTTTGTTAACCGAGAGTGTTATTCGACGAGATAACTGACGCTCTTAGACGTTGAAGAGGTGATTTTTGATTATCAATAAATACCATGTACATCTTTTGCTCACAGTAACCCGTCCTCGGTTGCCCAACAATTACAAAGGGTTTCGTGACAAATTAGCGGAACCATTCAAAGAAATCAACATGCAGGGCATCGACCAGTGACCTGAGGTTGAGTTGCGCATACGTGACTCCCGCACGTATGCCACAGGGCACCATAAACATAACATCACAACCTTTTAATGACGCCGATTAACTCCAAAATAATTCCCTTCTTAAAGCATTAAGCCCGCCTCTCACGATGAAGGAGGCTGAAACAGCTGCGGCTTCATGTTGATCTTGCAGAGCTTCGCAACACAACCGCTCAGCTGGAGCAGCGTCTGTACACCCTCCAGGATTCGCATGTGCGTGAATCCGATCTCTTTAATGAACTCTAGCTTCGTGTGCTCTGAGAGCGTCGGCATTGTCTTGGTGACACGGAACATAGTGCTGATGATATCATGGGATGAATAACCCAGGTCCCTATGAGAGACAGTGTCAGGATGCGCGGACTTTATGTAGATGCGTTAGTGTGCAGAACATACCATAATTCATTCAGCGTCTCCAGAGCCACATCAACCTTCCCTTCCCAGCAGGCCTTGAGCATGGATTGGACCTTGATGGGATGCGGGCTGTCGACCACCCGGAAGACATTGTCCCCGCTGACAAACCCGAAACCCGCCCATGTACTCTGCAGGTTATTGATGGCTTGACGCATATCACCTTCGGCACTGAAGACCAAGGCGGCAATGCCATCTTCAGAGTACTCGACCTTCTCCGCCTCGCATATCTGCATGAGTCGCTTGACGATCTGCGCGTCGGTCAATCGCGAATAGCGGAGAATGGCGCAACGTGACTGCAAGGGCTCGATGATCTTATTCGACTGGTTGCAAGCAAAGGCAAAACGGGTGGTAGAGGAGTAAATTTCCATAGTACGCCGCAGGGCTTGCTGAGCACCGGGAGTCATGCTGAGGGGAACATCTGTCAGCGGGCTCGGTAAAACACGGGAAGACCAAGGCTCACCTATCCGCTTCATCAAGAATAATAATCTTATGGCGACCGGGAGGGAGGGTGACCTTCTTTTGAGCAAATCCCTTTATCCGATTCCGCACGACATCGATACCTGCACAACATTGTCAGACTGGACCCTTCTTGCAGCGAGTCCAACAGGCAGAATGGCGCACCTCTCTCATCACTAGCATTCAGCTCCAAGACAGCCTCCTTGTACGCATCACCCAGTAATTGTCTCGCCAGGCATAATATAGACGTTGTCTTTCCAATACCCGGCATGCCCGAGATGATAAGATGCGGCATGTTTCCATCCCTGGCGATGATTTTCAGTCGCTCTATGGTCTCCGTGTTTCCGACGATGTCGTCCAGAAACACTGGACGGTATTTCTCAACCCTAAAACAGTGACTCTGTCAGCTTCTGCGAACGCGCGCGGAAGCGGATTGGTTGTGGAGCGGAGCTGGATGTGAGCTGCATGAATTGCACCTACCAAGGCAATTCATAGTCTGGAGGAGCTCCAGCCGTGCAAGCTCTCAGGCCGCTGCGAGCAGCGTCTGAAGATGATTCCGCCTGCACCATTTCGACGTGTTATGCAGCAAGCAGTGCAGACAGTCCGGTCTGGTCGAGGGCTTCTCTTCGAGGCGACGCGAAAGTGCACGGCTTCACGCGTCGGACGTTGCACCCGGAAGTGGTCCGTGCACTATCTCCATAGAAGTATCATATCTCCTCGATAAACCGTCTACGTACAGCACCTGCTCACAGGCAGATCGAACAGTTGACCAGGAGGCAGACGAGAAGAGGAACTAGGCTGATGGACTAAGATCTTTGCCAGGGACATGTGCAGGAAACACTGATATAGATCCGCTCTACTCCCATATAGCACAGTGCATAGCACCGTTGACCCAACTAAACATGCTACTTCTAGCAGCATATCACGCGCTATCTGACAAACCAACGTTTGCGGGGAGAAACTGATTCTACGTGTTGATTTTTGGCACTCGTACAAAGTGGCTTGTCTGCGCTTCGGCTTGCCGAGAACTCTCCGCAGACCGTCTTGAGAATAGGACGGGTGAAGATCAAAGGGCACACGGCGAACTATCAATTCAATAATTGGTACTGCTAGGACTAACGGCGTGTTCAGAGATGGACATTGCTGTTACTCGACGCAGATGTCCCTCGAGAAAGCCGGTCTCTCGACGTTCCTAGGCTTCCCTTGTTGGGGCTTTCCACAGACCACCCAGACCAAGAGACGAACGGACGTTGCCAGAGACACTCAAACCCACTTCCCCTCTTCAAAAGTAAATATTCGATCACCTTAGTTATGTGTTATTACCTCCCTATGCGCTAGCTCTACATTCCCCCTTACTTCTAATCAACTTGTTGTATCAGTGGCGTTGACGCACGCCGCGCCTAATCTCCGCGCTCTTATTGGAAAATAGGTAAATACCTCTCTACCATGACCTCTCGATACCATCACCACGTCCGCCCCCCTTCAGCAAACAGTACCTCCGCAGCATCCACCGCGTCAACAACAGTTCCGGCTTCCACCAGCGCGGGCGCGCATCCCCACGGCGGCCACTCTAACTCTAGCACGATGGGAACCACCAACGTCCGTCGCAACCTCTTCCACCACCACCTCAGTCGGCGCCCTCCATCAGCCTCATCTTCCTCTACCTCCGTCATGGCGGGGGCTAGCAGCGCGTATGGCCTTTCGTCGCAGAGACCGACGTCGACTTCTACCGCGGCCTCGTCGTCATCGTTAAGCTCTGGGCCTGTGGATAACGGGGAGATCGTGGTGAGGGACAAGAACGGCGGCTACAAGCTTGACATCCCGATCCTGCCGCCGGTCCTGGCCGGTGACGACGGGGACGGGGACGCCATGGAAGGCGTGGAGGATGGGAGACCCAGCACAGGGTCTGGTGCCACTGGCGGCAGCGAGGATACGGAGATCAGTGGGCGAGAGAAAGAAAGTATGTGGAGCAGATCATGTCAAAAAAAATCTGTTTGTGAAAGCTGCTGACCCGATCTGGTTTTCAGAGATCGAGGCAAGCCTTGTGGAGATCATGTGTCGAAATCGAAGTAGACAGATGAGCAGTGAGCCAAACGGTAAGTCCTCGAATCTTCTCTATCTGACTCTATATATCACCAGCAGGTTCGAGCTGGCACCCCAGTCTTTTATCCTGGGGTGGAGAGCACAACCGTACAGTGCCCATGTTACGGGGTTGTTTGTCTGACTGTGGAAGCAGAGATACTCAATCTTATCCACCAAAGCCTCCGGAAGAAAGTGGCATCTCTGGAAGAAGACAAGTGGATGTATGAAGTAGAAGACGAGATTCGGCTCTAGATGGACGTCTACTTGTGGGCCGCCCATTGGGTTCATAAGTTGCTCAGATGTACTGCATCGGATTGTATGGACCTCATGATCCGATCAATGCCGTCTATATCCATGCGAAACGTTCGACGCTACACACGCACACGCCCCCCGCATACGGTCAATCTAATCGAGTTCCATACTCGTCGGCGCCGCTTCTACCTTCTTCGACGCGTCCCTAGTCTGCGCTCCAAGTCTCCGATTCCCTCCGCCCTGGCCTCCTCCGAACAGCATGTTTCCCATCATCTCTAACAGCGGGTTTCCTTGCCTTGGGGCTTGGATACCGAAATACATCTCTCCAATCTGTGCCAAGGCGTCATCCCAGATTCCAATCTCCTGGATCTGAGAGGCATACTGCGAGGTGAGCTGCCGGAAAAGATCTGCACTTCCGCGCTGGATGGCAAGGAGCAGCAGGCTTATGAAGTTCAGCAATGGAAGCGAAGGGTAGACGCGCACGTCGGAACTAGCGCTGCTGACTTCTTGCGGTGCCAGCGAAGGGTTTGACGCCGAAAGCCGGGACGTGAAGATGAGAAACGCCTTGTTGGCACTACGAAGGTTGCCGGTGAGAAGGTATGGAAAGACTGCACGGGAGGCGTAGATAGCCGCCGTGTGCGGTTCATCATGAGTGTACCATTCGTATTCAAGTCTCGCAAGAGTCTCCGCCGATTCAGCCGTCCCGAGGGCGAGATGTTTCTCTGCGTCATATGGCTCATTTTCTGGCGAGGAACCAATTGTCAGCGCTTATTCTTATCCGCGCTTGATGTGGATGTGTTCTGGGTCAGACGAACCTTCAGCATACACCGATCCAGCAGCATGGTGCAGCTCCGGGTCTCCTCTCTCCACGGGCCCAAATCGTCCGCTCCAGCCGATCATCTCCTGAATGAATCTCTTCCTCGTGGGTTCGCCGGGTGGGAACTCGCGCAAGAGTTCAATCAGACGCTCTGTAAATGGATTTGGTGGTTAGCAATCGTGGTCAAGTCTCTTGACAACATATGAATCCAAACAGTCCCCCGATGGGCCTGGAAACACTCGACATGATAGACTTCCCCGTAACGCTTCACTTAAGGATAGTAAAATACGAGCAGCGCCCCCAAAATAACAGAGCCAAAAAATATTATACTTACTCTTTCTGGCCCTCGTAACCGCATCCTCCTCTCCATCAGGAATCTCCCACCCCGCCTTGTTATACACCTCCACCACCATCATAATGGCCAGATCACCTCCGCTCGCCGCTGCGCCCTGCTGTGACCCCGCCCTCAGCAAGGCCTTGGCGCCACCAGCCAGTATATCAGCGGCTGCATCGTAGTTGGACTGCTTCACATATCGCGCGGCGATGACTCGGAGCTGCTGGTGAGCTTCGTAGTAGGCGCCAGAAGCGATTCTGTTGGGAAGGAGAGAAGAATTGTCAGCTTCTTTGCTCCGCTGGCAAAATACACAGAAATCAGGGAAGGAGAGGGGGTTACTTTTCCTGCTGCCGGGCGATCGTCTTATCGATCCGTGAGGTCATGGTTGGTGTCTGTTGTCGCGGTCACGGCCGTTGGCGGACAGCAAAGACGAAAGGCAGATCCTCTTCCTCAGTGATACTCCCGTGAGACCCAGGACTTCTTTGCGGAGGATACTGGGCCTTCTTGTCTGGTGTTCGTGACGTTTGGGCTTTTGTGTGGAGAGCTGAAGCAGTACAACGGCCGGCGTTGATCATCTGGAGCTGGCAGTTTGGTGGGGGCATCGGCGGGAGCTTCGCGGAGAATCATCCATTCACGCGCTGATGGTCCAGGCCCAGCATGCGACGCCCATGTACGGAGCATCTACAAGCACAATGCTGACTTTAATTGAGCAACGCATGTCGGCACCCTGATTCATTAACAGACGATTTGCACTACCTATATCTACCAGCCGAACAGTTATCTCCCGGCCATTCTACCCGAGGTCTGCTCAAGACACTGTGATACTCGACCGCCATCGGATCTACGCGTCTCATTGATGTACCGTACATTATTCGGTCCATTATCATTCCCTAAGTCCTTTGGTCCCCTTTTCCTATGCACAAACACAGCCGTTGAGACAATGAATTTTCGCACGTTTGATATCCAGCCAATCAACCGGTTCGCAGGCTCCAATGCGTCTATTCGACGTCCAAGGGTGAGTGTCTATCCCCCAGACTCCTTGCTCAAGCCGCGGACCGATACTGATTTTCACGTAGGAAATTGCTTATTTCTCTTATGACGACGAGCACCGATTTCGTCTCGACGAATCCTCCCTGCGCTATTACTATCCGCCGCGCCTCCCCGCGGATCTGAACCGTGGCTTCGAGAGTTTCCAACCGCTGGATGACTCTGCGGACGAGCATTTAGATGCGCTTTTGGATACAATAATCGCCCTCGAGAAAGACGCCGGGGCCAAATGCGAAGCAGATGTCATAACATGGCGTGGAATGATGACGAAGGTAGGCGGAGAGAGAATCACGCGAGCCGGCGTAGGGAAAGCCTGGACAGGTGCTGATTGCTGAGATCAGATCATGACGGCTCCATTTGAAATGAGCGGGTGCGCTGATCCTACCGGGAAGATAACTTGTATTCGATGTATTGACAAGTCCCAGGTTCGAGATGAATGCCACCTACTTCCAAGTGAGTAGTTTCATATTGTCGTAGATGATCCGAAGCATCTCGTTCTAACTTTCATTGTTGCGAAGGGTACTATGTGCGTAAGTTCGGCAGAACTTTTCTATCGAGCGATTTTGCTGAAAGACGACAGCTTCATTGAAGAAAACAATGAATATAAGAACGAACAGAAACGGATTCAGAGAAGCCAGAGAATGCCGCCGGGAATGCCTTCTCAGGATATGATGACTTATTGGGGTATGCCATCTGTCTTCTCCCTGGATGGCAGGAGATAATCACAATATTGAACACATTCGCAGGATACAAGTTTGAAACACTGTCTGTGATTCCCCAGCCATGGGATGCGACATCACGTGAAGAAATCGAAGGCCGCGATGATCAAATAGTGAACAACAAAGCCCAGTACTGCTCGGTTGTCCGTACTGGTATAGGAAAAGTAAAGATGATAATTGGCGGCGAGGTTGATGCTAGTATGTTGAAAATGTCCCGAAAACTTCAGCAAAGTTGCAATCTCCTTTTCCACATCTAGTCACGCAGCAAAGAGCTTGACAACGTACACTAATTTGGCCTCATAGTCTGGGACTGCAAGCCAGACAGGAAAGAGGATCCCATAAACTGGGTAGAATTGAAAACATCGGCGGAAATCCATAACGACCGCGACATGCTCAAGTACGAGCGGAAGCTCCTCAAATTCTGGGCTCAGTCGTTCTTACTCGGCGTTCCGAAAATTATTGTCGGATTCCGCACCAGAGAAGGCATCCTGCAACGTTTGGAAGAGCTCGAAACTCACAGCATTCCTGGGTGGGTGAAGCGATATGGAAAGGGGACCTGGGACGGTAACATCTGCATCAACTTTGCTGCTGCATTTCTCGAATGTAATGCTGCCTCACGTTTCAGTAGTCAGTCACCATGAACTAACTGACTGCAGGGTTGAAAACAATCATTAACGATGAGGGGGTATGGCGACTAAGAAAAAGGGAGAAAGTGCCGGTCATTGAAGTCTTCAAGATCGAGGAAAGTGGACATGGAGGAATCCTGTCTTCAGCCTTTACGACGTGGCGACTGAGGAGGTGAGCTTTTAGGCTTGGTTCTATCTATACCCATTGCCGTTCCCTATGCCCGTCCATTTTACGGAGCGGGTGTCAAGCATATGATCGTTTTATTGTCATTTTCCTTGTCGTCATCCCTGTACAGGTCATCGAGATTAGAGTATCTAGGGCCTATGACTGCCCGCCGTTCGCCACTTGGAGAGATGGGATGTTCCCATTGTTTTCGACTTCTCCTTTCCGCGGAAAGAGGCTGGAAACTCCGAGACTGGAGGCCCTTGGACCTGATTATTAAAACAAGTTTCATAAAAACGTCATGCATACCACTGCGGACGAAGGGCGTCTCATACGTCATCGGGATCTGCCTCTTCTGAATGAATTCTCTAAATCCTTCCAGCGATTGGAACGATAGGAAGAAGTCTCTCATATAGGAATTGGGTACCGACCGTAAGATTTCCCAATAAAAATCCTCCTCGAGCGGGTCATAAAGCTCAAAACACGTCTCTAGGACTTTATTCATCAAGTCTTGGTCGCCACCAGCAAACTGGAGGGCTTGATCGCGCAGCCTTTCTTTCTTTCTTCGCTGTCTTGCTCGTCATACAATGCCGAACTGTCAGCGAAGATTTCAAAAGCTTGTCCAGTGTGGGTGGTGATCGGGGTTGAGGTTATCAGTGACGGTCTATCGGCCATTCATTAATTTCTTCACGTATAGTCACGAGCACATTGGGGCAGCAGACACTTGAGCCGATATGCTTGTTCCTTCACTTCTCTGCCCACCAGCCATGTTGAGACGCTGCCCAGCCTGATAGACGGTGTTCATGTCCTGAATGTATTTCTCCATGTGAGAATTGCTGCTTGGTTCAGCCCTAAAACTATGTGAAAACGCCACTGGAGAAAGTCGGGCAGGGAAACAGCAGAGGACAGCAGAATGGAAGGAAAGGGGCCGCCGGATCCCTATCAGGACAATGGATCTAACCCAGATTACCTTCGGAGAAAGGAAATTTGAAGAAAGCTGTCCCAGAATACGCTTTGATAGAGTCCTGCAAGCAAAGGATCCTGTCAAAGAGAAGGACAACTAACCGGATGTTGATGCTGAAAACAGTGTGTCCCCTACAACTTGAGAAGGTGTTGTGCAAAGCACTATGAAAACCTGTCTCATCATAGAGAAGCTGTTGAGGATTTATTTCTTATTTACAGCTTGGAACGAGGTTTGCGTACGTGTCCGCACTAGATACAGTACGTGGTCGTGTGCTCGACACATTTCATAAATCTTCTTCTCTGTCAATCTTCTTTCCCAGTGTACAGAAAAAATCCTACTTTTATTTCATCCCATGTGGTTATAGCATGGTGAGCGTTATGCATACGGAGATCCATCTATCAGAGATTTCAACTTAAGCCATTAACTAGGACATGTATAGAAAGTACAGGGCTTTCCTCCAAGGAACATAAACAAAGGAGGAAAATGATTACCACAATCCAATTAAAAGAATCAGTAGAGCGGTTCTCATAAAATTGACCTGCCCCGTGTTTAAAGCTTTGGAGCTTTTCCGTACTGCCATTTTTTGTCAGGCGTGGTCGTTGGGCCGGGCCATCTATTCATTGCCGGAACCTTTATGTTTGGCTTTTCCCCTGTCGAGCTATATATTCGAGCAGATATCTTGCTCCACTTCTCTATCCACGGAAAGAGAAGGGGGGTTTACTTAAATTGAGTACGTAGTGAGGCATTTGCAAGTACAGCAGCACATCGGGAGTAAAATGCTTCAGAGTCAAAAGAGATAGATTCATTTTTGTGATCTATATATTGTTCTTGAGCTCGTCTAAACCTGGGTTAAAACATATGAACCCTAACGCCTTTCTATGCTACTATACCCACACGGAGGTAAATGCATGGTTCATGTCGCCTCATCCTTCGTAGATCCATCCGCATCATTCTTGGTCTCATTACGGCTCCGCAGGTACTCCTCACACTGAGCTCTCTTGGCTGCAGCCTTAAGGGCCCTTTTATGAGCGTGGCCGTTGATGTGTATCTCCCATTGCTTCTGATTCATCATCGTCTTGCGGCATACCTCGCATGTTATGCATTTCGGTATGTCATCCGCGGAACTGAGGCTCTGCTGCTCCTTCTCGCTGAGCGTGACCCTCGCCAGCTCCGAGAGGGACTTGGGATCGGGACAGCGTTCGTTGCTGAGGAAGGCGTGTACAACACGTTCCGATGGCTCGGTGACGCTCCTCGTCCAATCGTTGACGTCGCTGCTGTCGAGGACGTACAGACGATGCGTCATGCCCGCCTCTGCGAGCGCGTTCCACAGCTTGTTCCGAATCCATCTGACCTGCCTGACCGCGTACTGTCGCGTAGAGGTCTTCACGGACTCGATGCACGACTGCTTGAGAGCTTCCAGTTCCTTCTCACTTGATGTCCCCGCGCGCAGAGCAGCCAGGTAGGGTTCCAGCTCTTTAAACCCAATCGAGATCCAGACGCCTCGTGTCTGGTCGACGGCGATTCCCTGAGCCTGTTTCTCCTGTATGTAGTCCCACATCTTCCGTGCCTCTTCTATCAGCCCCTGCTCGACCATCGCATCCACCCGCGCATCCAGCCGAGAATTGAGCTTTTCCTTCTCCGAATGCACCCAGAATAATATCGTCGGGAATCTGAACTGTCCAGCAGCAAACGATGGGCCCTCGACGTTGTGACCGTTCACCGTGCCCAGCTCATTCTTGGAAAGCGCCACTGCCTGCTTCTGGCGCTTCTGTTCCGCATAGATTTCAGACGCGGGCCTGCCAGTCTGGAGGTAGATCTCCAGAGACCGCCGAATCTTGCGCGTCTCATTAGGATGCCACCGGTCCGCCATGACCGGGTCCACCTCCCTCAACTTCTGCAGCATCACGTCTGCGGGAGCGTCGAGAATGGACCACAACTCAGAGGTAGGCGGGATGCCTTTTTGCTCCTTTTCGTCACCATCATGGTCTTCCTCATCCGTCCCCTCCCCGACGAGCGTATCGTTGAACAGGACGGCCTGGGTATAGTAGTGCGTTCCTCCGACGAGGATGGGTAGCTTTCCCCTGGAGTGTATCTCCTTAATGAGCCGGAGGCTCTCCCTCCTGAAGGTCCCAACTCGCCACGGTTCCTCGTCCAGTCCAACACAACTGATCAAGTGGTGCGGGATCCCGTTCCGTTCCTCAACGGGAACTTGGTTCGTGATGATCGGCAGACCGCGATACATCTGCATCGCGTCGCCGTTGATAATCTCGCCATTGAAGCGAGTCGCCAGGTCTATCGCGAGCTATCTACAGCAGTCAGGACAAGAAAACCTGGGCCGTCGTCCAGCAGCGTACTGTACCTTGGATTTGCCAGTGCCCGTGGCACCGACAATGGTTATGAGGGGTTCCATGAGTGCGGGGCGAGCAGAGGGGGGAAGTCGAAGAAGACTGAGCATGACGGAAAAGAAGGGACGGGAGTCATCATCTTGACCTTCCGCACGTCAAGGATGAGGGCTCATTGCACGCAACCCAACGACATCGCGAGGTGGGAGTTGGGCGTGAAAAGAATACAGCTGCGAACGTTCTGCGGGTCACGAGCCATTACCTCATCCGCCCGCGCCGTAAAAACGCGATGCCCCTTCTGCGAGGGATACATCTCCACCATCGCCCTGGAACCCATCGCCTAGAGAGGCCGTGACTCGGACGCTTAGGGACTAGATAGAACACAGAGCAGTAAAGACAACGTCCCAAGCTTCCCTCCTGATGCCTGCAGCCGACGGGTCGAACGCGCGGCAGCCGTCAATCGAGGTCAATGGCCTCTCCTATAATTTCCCAGATGGGTCGCCGGGCCTCAAGGACGTGACTCTGAGTTTACCTCCTGGGAGTCGGACTCTACTCATTGGCGGTATATACATGCTCATCCTCCATTCCGCGGCATAGTCATCTCGACTATACAATCACTACTATCACTCGCTAACATCCCTACAGCCAACGGCGCTGGAAAGACGACCCTCCTCCGTCTACTCGCAGGGAAGCGCCTCGCCCCGGCAAACACCATTTCAGTCGGGGGTGTCGACCCCTTTAAACAGGGCCTTGAGGGTGTGACCTATCTGGGAGTCGAGTGGGTTCTCAACAGCGTCGTCCGGTCGGATATCGACGTGCCCACCCTTCTCGCCTCAGTGGGGGGAGATGTCTACCCTGAGCGGCGGGATGAGTTGGTCGAGATCCTCGATATCGACCTGAATTGGCGCATGCACGCCGTCTCGGACGGCGAGCGCCGCCGCGTGCAGCTTGCCATGGGCTTGCTCCGGCCCTGGCAGGTGCTTCTCCTCGACGAGATTACTGTTGATTTGGATCTCCTGTCTCGCAGCAACTTCCTGTCTTTCCTGAAGCGGGAGACCGAGTCGAGACCGTGCACGATCGTCTACGCGACCCATATCCTGGACAATCTGGCGCAATGGCCGACGCATCTGGTGCACATGCATCTTGGCCAGGTGAGGGAATGGGGTCCTATGGAGAGATTCCATGTCGAGGTGCCGCAGACAGCCTCCGAGAACAGCCAGCTAGGCGAGCTCGTTCTTCACTGGCTGAAACAGGATCTCAAAGATAGGGGGCCGAGAAATGGGCGCCCGGGACAGGGTAAGACGTACGAGTCACTTGAGGGTAAGGGAGGTTACGGCATTGAGAAGGTATTGTGACGTTCGACGAATGTCTTGTCGATTTGAAATGATTCAACAAGGCACGAAGTTACGGGATAACAATAACGAGATGTGATGCGGGAACATTCAACATTCCAGTGGCTTCAACGCCCATATACAGAACTGACGAGGGTTTTTCTATTATTTTCTTTTGGAATAGATTAAAAACTCATGGAGGAATATTCGAGATAGCGTAAATACGCATCGAGGTGTCCTCGCTTGCAACAGCAAGCTCGAATCTACTTTCATCTTCGTTCTCTCCCTCCGAAACCCCATCTAATTTCGTCCCAATAGAAGGACGCCAGCGTAGTCGAGTTATTGCCTTAGAAGGGCATAGAATCTTATCAAAGGTCACAAGCTGTCTCGCCTCCAGATTGTCGCCCACAATTTCATAGAGGGATATTTCACCGCTATCTTCGCCGACCGCCAGGACGAATGCCTCCTTCCGCTTCTTAGGGAGAAATGAGATGGCAGTAACGGGGTTTTGGAGGGAGATGGTTGACTTGCAGACAAAAGTTTCGTCCACCATCTCCCAGATCTTTACTGACTTATCCCGCCCCGCAGTTGCAAAGATCAAAGGGTGGGATGCAGGTGCCCATGCTGCTCCAAGTATCATTCTTGAATGACCTTTTGGATTCGCCGTCAGAAGCGTAAATACTGACGGTTCATGTTCGCTTCTCTTGAACACAGCCCACTGCCTATCTCGCCCAACACTAAGGAGATAGCGATCATCGGCAGAGAAGCAGAGACTAGTAACTGTCAGAGAATGTGCCGTGAGGGAGGGTTTGATCTCATGCCAATCCGTGGTATCATAAAGGCGTATGACTGCATGGTCTATTGAACTTGCCTTGCAGGCAGTAGCAACAAGAGATCGATCGTGGCTCGCCGCCACGGCGGATATTTCGTAGCCGTGGCCGTACAGCTTCTCGTGTTCAGGCCATAGCGTGTAGCGCGCAAGGTGGTCCTCGAAGGGCGGATGATCAAGATCCAGCGAAACTGGTTGCTGCTGCTGATTGAGGGAGCCATCCATTTCTTCATCTCCCAGTGAGACATCTTCCCCGAGCGCTTTATTCGAAAGACCCAAGACTGGAATATTTGCCGTATCAGGCAATTCATCCTGGAATGACTGCTCAAAGCCACAGAGCCTCGTCAACAGCTGAGCGATTGGCCTCGGTTCATTGAAAACTCGCAAAAGTTTCTCATCCGCCCCAGAGATGAAACGCGCCGGACCGAGAGAATCAATGCAGTTCAAGTCGTAACCGTGAATCTGTGGTCTTGAGAATTCATGCCATGAACCCAAACTGCCGCGTGTCCATTTTGCGTGAAGCCTGGTCGTCTGGTCCGAGCTTGTAGAGAGAAGATAACCCCCATCAGCTTCCCACTGGATGTCGTTCACAGATTTTACATGGCCACTGACGCCAATCGTCTGCACCCAGAGGTCCGATTCTTCATCGTATTTCCACGCCCTCCAGCTTCCTGTTCGACCAAGGCTCACAACCTCCTTGCCGTCCGGTGACCAGAGACCAATCCAAAAACCACCGGCAGTTCCGGTTGCAGAAGTCGAGCCCTTCTGTACGCTTATTTCTCCCATCCTCTCTATCGAGACCCAAACACCAGATACCGGATCGGGTTCCCAAATGGTAAGAGAATTGTCTGCAGAAGCGGAGAGAAGCCGCATTTGCTTCGATTCAGGGCTCCACTGTGCTGTATAGATCCAATCTTCGTGTCCAAAAAGAAGAGCTTCAAACGTAACGGAATATTTCGAACCCGAGGCTTCAAACATATGAGCCTTGTTAGACAAGGTCTGCTCGAAGCCCCCAAGCATAGGATCATTTTCATCTGCTGGAACAACGGGCGCTGCCTCGCCACGGTGTACTCGCCAGAGACGAATATATTTGTCCTGACTCGCCGAGGCGAGCAGAAGGTCCCCTGATGGACTCCGTTCGTCTTGCGTAAAATCGAGAGATCTTACCCAAGCTTCATGGCCATTGAGGGTGGCACAGAGCTGGAAGTCAGGCTCAGTGGAAACATCCTGAGCGACGTAGATTTGCACAGGAGTCCTAGTCCCCGCGACCGCCAATACCATCGGTTTCGTAGGGGCGTCCTTTTCAAGCAGTCTCAGCGCCAATGCCAGAGGGAAATATCGCGGCTTCATAGAAATCGTCCTCAACAAGTCGACCTTTGTTCCTCCGTCTTGGCCGATTCTCCATATCTTGACCGTTCCATCTGCTGCTCCCGTTGCGACTATATCCGAGCCATGCGCAACAGCTATCGCGTTTACCGAGCCCTCATGCCCTTCAAGTGTGCACGTATACGTGAAGTAACGGGGGGAAGACGGTTCAGATCGCCATACACGGATCGTCCGGTCGACGGAGCCGGTCAAGAGGAGCTTCGTACCTGTTGAGGGGCATGTGTAAAATCGGACGGCGTTGATCTTGTCAGTGTGGCCAACGAGCAGCGAGTATATTCCGCGCTGGGACTTGTCCTATCCGATTAGTCAGTATTATCGGCACATCCTCAGATGAATGAAGTACGGAAACAGACGTACAGTAGGATCCCAGAGGGCTACATTGTTGTCCGCACCAAAGGCAAGCACGCCGGATTGGACATCCCAGTCGGCGGCGGCTGGATGCCTATTTCCCCCGACGCTGATGTACTCTGTCGTAATGGACACCATGGATGCTTGCAAACAGAGCGTCCACCGTGTCTCTGCTGTGTCGAGTTGCGGTCGAGAAAATGAGTGTGTTTGGAGCCGCTCCGGAGGGGGGCCTTTTCGTTTCCAGAGACTGATGAAATTTAAGCTTATCGATAAGGAACCGCCACAGATTTCCCCTCGCGTTTCCTCCCCTCCGCACACCGGCCCCGACGACTCAAGCTGCCAGCGCTCAACAGTCCTATTACACCAGAATGCACTCTGGAGCTGCATCTGAGTCCCCGGGTGCGGGGACTGATGGTTGTGGAACCATTTCCATCACCGTTGAGTTCAGGTTCGGCCGCTCCCCATGCATGACTGTGGTTTCATCCTTTGCAGCTGACTGTTTCCCTAACGCAGTGGAGGGCTAGAGATGCTCTTCTCAAACGAGCGCAGGCATAATATCTCGCTTCCTGCCAAATTAGATGATGGAAAATCACCAAATATCAGCTATTTACTCCGATACCTACTCGACAATGTGATGACCGATCAGAGAAAGGAGCTATTCGTGTTGGACAACAATGTGTAGGTGCAAATTTAAGTTCTTAAAGGGATGTGATATGCAGCTGACAATGCTGATTACGATGACGTTAGGCGACCGGGGATCCTCGTCCTTATCAATGACGCTGACTGGGAATTGGAGGGCGAGGAAAAATATGAGCTAAAACAAGGAGACAATATTCTATTCGTTTCTACACTACATGGAGGCTAGAGCCCTCTCTGTCCACCCTGGTCCCCAATTCAACATCTAACATCTACTACACGGGGAGGGAGAAACAAGAAAAGTCGTGATAACCATAATTTCCTAAAGCCATGCCAGTTTGCTCAAGCAGGAAAGATATTCCACCGATTCGCCAGACACTGCGACTGAACTAGACCACGTCCTCGACCTGCTCTTGAGAGGGCCTCTCAGGCTCGTGAGGGGTTCGATATCCGCTTCGCGGAGTTGCCATCCCTTCCTGCGGACTACCTAGTCCTCCAGGCATCGGGGAGACAACCCCGCTAGGGGGAACTGGGATCTTGATGTCTTCCGGTGAAGCAGGAACAATTTCCTCTGGGAGGTCAGGAATACGGATTCTTTTCGCTTGGTTGTTGTAACTTGCTGGGATTATCTGCAAGTCTCGTCAGTAAAGTGGTAGGCAGCAGAAGGTTGCATATAATCTTACCTCAACTATCTCGTTGCGCGGAAACTGGAGGAACGGAATGTCTGCAGCATTGCAGGCCATCAAGTAACCGTACAAGACCCGAAGAACACTCTCATGGGCGATAATTAGAAGATCGTTTTGCTCACGCTCCAATTCGAGGATAATCGGCTCGAGTCGGACGGCAAGATCATGGTACGACTGTAGCAACATTCGTTATTTGGACTCCTTGCCCACTATGGAGGTACAGGTAAAGATAAACCTACCTCAGCGCGAGGATACCGATGATGATAAGGATCGAGTTCATGCTTCGCAACCTCGTCCGGATATTCTTCACGGAGTCTCTCTTCCGACATGTTTTCGCACACTCCAGGGTTCAACTGGCTCAGTTGAGACCTTTGGCGGACTTTATAGCCCTTTTCGTGAAAATATTTGGCGGTCTCGACTGTTCTGCGTCGCGTGGACGTCCAGACCGTCAGGGGTTTCAATTCAGCATCCGTGTCTCCCTGCTCGATCATCGCTTGCCTTTCCGATTCCCTGTGTCGCAACAGACACTCGGTCATCTTTCTCGCATAATCTTCTCCTTGCGGCGACAAAGATGCGTCGGCCTTGTACGAGTCTGCCTCGAGGGAGATGCCAGCCTAGAATATTGCACATCGTAAGAAGTGGAAATCGGACAGCGAGCACTTGTTGGTCCACTTACCCGAGCGAAATACGTATGCCTCGACTTTATGTGGAGGTTGAGGAGATAGAAGACAATACGATTTGAGAGATAGCCAAAGCTGCGGTTGTTGACGATCAGTCGCTCTCCTGCATTTATCATCTACATCCTAATCAGAATGTAGTCCGATCGTAGGCAATTGGGGTACTTGCCTTTATGTAGTTGAGATCTTTCTCTTCCATAGTCTGAAACTGAGGTATTCGGGCCGAAATCCGGGCTAAGTAGTGCTTGACAGCGTCATCCGGATTCCAGCCCACGTACTAACAAATAGTTAATAAATGCAGACCATAGTGGAAAAGGATGGTACCAACGTCAGGTGACGAGATCTTGACTCTGCGAACGTTCTCCTCGATAATGCGTGGATCATCGCACCATGACTCGATGAAGAGTGTCTTGAAACTCGATTAGCCCTTGTACAGCCTCAACAGGTAGCAAATGATTACCTCGATATCGTGCTTTGCGAACTCTTTTGCAAGAGATCGCCGTCCAGCGGCAATCGGATTAACCGCATCATATATCGCTATCTGGCCATTCTCATGATTTAAGAAATGGTAGATGTCTTCTCTGCATTTCTTGACGATCTTCTGTCTCAGCAGAACGGATGAGGCGGACGCTATGTAGCTTCTGTTAGTTCAGTTCATGCCAAACCCCCTAGAGCAGAGCAAATGGTACTTTGCAATAGCAATGGACCAGAATGCAGCCAGGATATTATTCCACTTACCGTTGACGAAGAAGTAATCATCTGGTACATCTTGGCCAGGGCCAATAGTAGCACGTCTATAATCACCCAAATGGAAGATTCTGGTTTTCACTCCTAGCCTGGAGTGAAGTGAGTCAAGAATTTCCAAGAGCTCCGTACAGGAAGCTAATGAAGACATACCATCTGAGATACCGTGCCAAAGCGACAGATATATGCCTGGGAAGTGTAGATGTCAGCAGTGACGATCAAATTGTGCGAAAGTACGTTGCACGGACGTTTTCCCCCTAGCCGGCAGGCCAACTGTGATGATCACAATCCGACCCGAGTGAAAGAGTCGTCCCGATTCCGTGCTGTAGAGCTGGGCTGGCGCCAACTCCACCTTCTCGGGGAGATCGTGAATTGCATCCACGAACGTGCTAGACTTCCGCCGAAATCGCGGGGAGTTTGCAACGATATCTGCCGTCCTGATCGACATCAGAAGGTGGATCTTTCCCAAGGAATAGAACAGTGCATAAACAAGCCAAATGCGACCAAGCACTGCCCAACGGGCAAGACAGGCTACTCTATATGGCAAAAATGCGCAAGTGACTGGGCCAAACTTACAAGAGAGTGTCCATGGTTGAGAACTTTACCGGCGCGGAAAATAGTTAAGATAGTAAATGCAAAGAGAGATGTTAGAAAAAGACAATGCAGGATGGATGCGGAAATAAATGGATCAAAGAAAAACACGGTTCCTAGTAGAAGAGAAAGCCGGATAGATGACAGAGCCAGCTCGAAGAGGTTTTAACCCATCAACAAGAAAGACAAGATGATGCCGTTTTTGACAGGTGCGACGAGAAGATTTAGGAACAGAGAGAACACCACAGCACCCGGAGCACACAGAAGAAACAGTGCAATGCCCTGTCACCAGGACATCAATGCTGAAGGGAAATGGATGGATATGCAGCAAGAAGCCCGATGCATGATGAATACTGTAGGCCTACCAGGGACCGTCCAGAACAGGCCCGAAGCGGCTAGCCGGGCAGGGTGCACGGTCCAGGACGCCCCGAACAGGCTGAACGCCTCCTCCAGCGGGACAGAGCGGCAGCCGGGCTTGGCACCGCGGCGCAAGGCCAAGTGACTTTTTTTGCGCCCAGCAGGTCTTCGAGTGAGGTCCTCACCCTGCACTGCTCTCTCCGACGGCACGTCCAAGAGCAGGCCAGACACAGCTCGAGAGTCCCTCCGCAACCGGGCGTATCGTCTCTCCTTCCAGTTTCGCTTCGGGGCTGGTCTCAATTCTTCGTTTTCCTGCTCTTTGCCTGCGCCTTTCTTCATTATTTCTTCATCACGGTCTGTATTCCAAGCTGTCCAGCGACTATCGGTGTCGAGCCTTCACTTTCACGGCCAGCCCGACGATCTCCCAATATGGCTGACTTCTCGTCGCCACTCTCCTTTCTCACGGACAATTCCGTCGCAGCAGCCATAAAAGATGCATATGCAACGTTCTCTGAACGAAGGGCGGCTCTCGGGCTACCCAATCCGGGAACCGTGGATAACATTGCCAGAGAAGTGCAGAAGGAAGTCCTCCTCTCCAATTTCATGTTCACAGGGTTCCGGGCAGACTTGACAAAGGTCTTTGGCATGTCGCCGCTCTTCCGCATCTCGCATGCGTTCTCCATGGGCTCGCAAGGAAACTTGCCCCCATACGCCTTCTCTGCCATGTACGGGACTCCCAAGGTAAGTGTACCGCTACTAGCCGAAATGTCCATCCCAAGTCTTGCTTGCCTTTGCTCTAACTCTCCTCTGCCTGAAGGTGTTCATGCAAGGGAACTATGGAAGCGACGGTACGCTCTCTGCAGTAGGCAACTACCGTTGGAACAATTCCTTGGTCACCAAGACCAATACCCAGATAATGGCGGGAGGGGCCCAAGGTATCATACAGATCGATAATGATTACACCGGCTCCGATTTCTCAGCATCTCTCAAGGCATTCAACCCGTCGTTCCTGGAGGGCGGTCTTACTGGCATTTTCGTCGGAAGCTACCTTCAATCCATTACTCCAAGTCTGGCTCTTGGGTTCGAGGCGATTTGGCAGAGGCAGGGCCTTAATACCCGCCCCGAAGCCGCTATCTCCTACTGTGCGAGGTACAAGGGCGCCGATTGGATTGCAAGCGCTCAGCTACAAACAGCGCAGGGAGTGTTTAACGCGTCTTACTGGAGAAAACTCTCGGAGAAAGTCGAGGCTGGCGTCGATATGAACCTCCAGCTTGCTCCCAATGCCGCGGCTAGCTTGATGGGTGGTCCACGGAGGGATGGTACCACCACAATTGGTGCTAAATACGATTTCAGGGCTTCCACGTTCCGGGCTCAGGTTGACAGCGCCGGCAAGCTCAGCTGTCTCCTTGAGAAGCGGATAGCGATGCCCATCTCTCTCACTTTCGCTGGAGAGATTGATCAGGTGAAGGTGAGTACTCGTCCGCTATTTATGTAAACATCGAACAGGCACTGACTTGGTCATGTGTGTTGTAGCAACAAGCCAAGATCGGTCTAGGTGTGTCGCTTGAGATCGCCGGCGAAGAATTGATGGAGCAGCAAGAGAAGGCGGAGGCTCAAGGAGTGACTCCTCCACCCTTCTAAGCGTCTGTCTAGGCGCATAGCTCCATATCCTCAAATAGGCTCACTGCGTGCAGGAAGTGCCTGTATACTTTCAGGTCGCTTCCTCATGGTAACTTTTCCATTCTCTGTTTTAGTAGCTCTTCACTCTCTGCATGTGTCTTGGGGAGCACGGAGTGCCGCTTCCTCTGCTTATTTTACGGAATGAGGTTTGCTGGTGCAACATGCAGTCATCTGGCGCCATGGAGCCATCTCTTGTATAGACACGTCTTCCTGTTTCTGTCATCTGCCCTTTTCTTTGTTTACCTCTCGTGGATTGCCATCTCGTCCTCATTGTTATCCCTGTCTGTCCTAATTGATTGTGAGGCTGGTGGACGGGACTGGTGGGCATGACATGCATGGAGACACTCCTGAGACCTATTTCGCATGATAGATGGGGCAATGTAAAATAAATCTCGATGCTTATGCAGAAAAGCGAGCGACCTGGCGCAGATAGCCATACACGTCCTTGGGCACCTTACCGGAGCTTCGATCTATGTCTGGAGGCACATGGTTTCGAAGATGTGATAGTAGTAGACAGTTGACCTGTCACTCCACGATTGATTTGAGTGAGATTTCAGTCCAGTGGCTAGCTATGTTATGTGAGACGCTCATCATGTCTCGAAACCAAGTACCTCTCCATTTCCCGTCGGACAAGTTACTTTTCCTTACTTTACCGCAAAATTCAAGGAGTGTAGTGGCACGCCAATAGTTATATTCTGGCTATCTAAACTCCTCTTGATGATCGCCTGGATTCATTGACCGAGGTCTCGTGTTTTAAGGGGTCAGCTTTCACATACATCTTGATGGAAAGTCGGATTCATTCTGGCATAGCACTCTTGATCCGGAACATCTCGCCCGTTACAGGCATAAATAATGTGTTCAGGGTAACTGCATTACCATCGTCTCCTGTCAGCTAGGTAGCGATGATAAAAAATTGCTCCGAACTATGACTCCACGCTGGTCTTTGGAATCAGCGCTTCCTAGGCTCACCAGCAAGGACACCAAGATCAATCAATATCGGGAGCCAGTCTCGTGTAGAGAAGTAGAAATTCTTTATTTTGTATGTGTGTGAAGAAGAAAATCTCAAAATCAGCTCAGTCACAATTCTGGCTCATGTATCTTGTGAGTCTTGTCCGGGTGCTTGAACCCTACAGTACATCATACATGCAGGGAGAGAAATTGCAGCCTTGCGATTGAGATTGATCTTTCCTCTTGCACCTAGCCAGTAACTAGGCTTTAAAAAATTGCTGGGCAGACTTGTGAAGCTGTCCTGAATTTTTCGAGAGGCGCATGTCTTCTTTCTGTCTTTTCTATAATTGTGAAGTGGGGAGCAGGTGATGGAAAACCTGAAACGTTAGGAGCAAACCAGCACTCTGTTGACTTCCGGCCTGCGGAACCTATGCTGGCTATATTGTCTCTGGTCTTTTTTGCCTGGAGCAGTTTCCAAACCGTAGTACTGTACATAGCATGTTTCTAGCTGCAAGGTGTTCGCGCCATCGTAACCTCAACCGACATCCGCGGAGGGCCGCTGAATCAGTCCTCAGGGCTTGCTGTTCTCCAAAAGAAATCATAGAGGGACGTCAGTCCACAGAGCGGGCATGGGCAGTCAAATAAATAATCGGAGCTGGGGCGAAGAGCGCCAGATCAAAGAATATGTTCTGCATGGAAATAAAAACAGCATAATCCTCGAGTCACACAGGTCATGACATGACCGGCCTATATGACCATGATATTGAGCACGTTCAGATATTCGCTTTGATGATATTGATGCGAGAATTGGTAATGCCATGCATGTGAAGAAAGCGGAGATCCAATAGCTCCCAAAAAATATCAGTAAGCTATTTAAGTTTTGCACCAACCGTTTCCCAAGAATCCAAGATGTCTTCGTCCGTTGGCTGGAAATGCTTATTATTATTAAAGGGCACAGAGTATGTATTTATCCATTAGACGCTACGTCCCTATTGGGCTAGAGGGGATATCGCCGCCATCTACTACCATACCTCACCAGGCACGTGCTAAATAACTACCTTCATGAACGTCGTCGTTGACTCGTCGTAGTAGTACTCCATAAGTTGAAGGTTAGAGACCCACGAGGAAGGAGTACCCAGTTGCTTCTTGGATCGTCCTCATTGGTCGCCGGAAATGCGCGGACTCGATATACCAAGATGGCTGGATCTTACGATATCGACACAAGGAACAGCGGCATGTGTGCAGGCCATTCATACATACAGAGTCCGCCATGCTCCCTAGACGGAGGACGTGGCTCCCCGTCTCCTCTGCCAGGAAGAGGTGGCGATGAACGTGATATGATCACTTGTTCGGAGGCGAATTCTGTAGGATTATAGAACAACGATGGTCGCAACGTCCGTGATCTCTGCAGATAGCGACTACTATGGAACCCCCACAGTGACATCATCTGCGATCCGAACCTCGAGAGAAACGTCGACGATCTGTTCCGTATGTGCTAGTGATCGCTAGAAACTGGTTTATCGTCTACAATCTCTACGATCACTGGTCGCCCGGCGCCGCTGCCTGCCCACTGATCGATCAGAGAGATTATCGTCCTTGGGTCGATCTTGGACGATCAAGGAGCCTATGGGCAAACAATAAATTGTGCCTTCTCTTCAACGGCCACTCAGGCACGCCTTTTGGACGTCTCAGCTGCTGAAACCTTCGAACCAAGGTGCGATCGACGATCTTCCAAGAGCCAGAGTTCCGCCTTATGCGCTATAAAAATCCCGAGATGGAAGGAATAATGAGAATTAGTAGTACCAAGAGAACACGCCGACCGCACGGCTGAACAGAAGTTTCGGAATTGTACTGTACACAGCTTGTGCAACCCTAGGAGACTCCGTGTACTACGGAGTACGATTGTGCTCTCTCCTGCAGCAGGGGCGACGGAGAGCTACACGGAGAGACTTCCAGGGGCTTTTGAGATTTTCCCGTTCTCAACATGGAGTATATTGCATTTACATGCGGCACAATAATAATACCAAGGACGCTGCGCAGCACGAACGTTCGTTCAGTTCTCAATTCCTCCAGGCGTCCACACTAATCCGTCTCAATTCAAATCTATATCAGATAATCGTTTATGCCTCACGTCTGTACCACAGCAGCTGAGCGATTTGACCTGTGGGAACCGGTATATTATTGTCCAGATGCTTGCAGCGAGTGATATTATTTTTTTAATTTTTTATATGGACAACGATATCATCATCCAGGTTGATAATTATATTTTATGAATCCGTCTGGTTCGTGCGCACTAACGGGCTTACAAGCCCTAGCCGGGCGATAGTGCCCCATTAGCGCTCTGTGCTATGGCCTGGGACGGGCATGTGCGCAGTGGAGACCTTCCAACTCGGCCCATCGACTCCATCATAGCTTTTGCCGAGAGGAGTGATGTCGCCTGCGGCCTGGGAACGGAACGTGAGGTCGAACTCGAAATCTTTCCAAGCCCAGCATGTCTGCCCCAGCCGCAGCTTGCATCGGCTGTGGTGTAAGCACTGCCTGGAACTCTCTCTGGACATGGATGGGTGCAGCGGTCCTCGCAGCGTATGAGCACGAGCTTCGTCAGTGCAAAGGTTCGATGTCGCGCGTCGTGTGGACGGGCGATGGCGGACAGTGGCGTTTTTCGCCTGAGGATCCTGCACTCTGGATCCTTGGGGCGGCGGCCGAGGACGCGAGACAGGGTCACCTGAGTGCAGAGCGTCCAGTGATCTGCTGACGCTGCTCGACCCGGCGATCGCCCGCACCAAAAACCGCATGCCGGCCGGCTCTAACCCAAAGCGTCCTCGGCCGCCCGTCTGAAGGCCTGAGGAGCAAGTAATCATACGCATGTCAACGCGGCCGTACGAGGCATCGGGCAACTGGAGGATGAGGTCCTCGAACCCCTCCATCTGTCTCTATCTCCTCCTCTTTCTCTCTCCTCCGTTTAATGACCACCATCGTAGTATGAAGCAAGCCACTCTGGATCCGTCCCCACTGGATGCTCACGTGCTCTGCTCCTGGGGGCCCTTGTGTTCGGAATTATTGCCAGTTTGTCCATTTGCGACGCGCTTCCTTGGGTCCAACCGTGGCGGTGGAACCGCACTGCACATGATCTCTGAGTTACCTGGAAAAGATGTCGACCCCGTGAGGCTCGGCGAAGTTACGGCTGTCTGGTAAGGTAATTACCCAGAATCCATACTAGTAACTGGTAACCATGATTATTGCTATCCATACTCCTCCTCCGTGCACAGTCTTCTTTCCAACTGTGCAATCCACAGACAGAAAGTAGGTTGCGATTGCAAGGGTTATCTCTTTCCCCCTTCTCTCTGCAAATATCGGCTGCAAGGTGCTGATGATGCACGAGCTTTTGGGCAGGGTGGCAGACGCATGGACGATCGTCTGCTGCCAGACGGTTGGGTTGTCATGCCGAGCCTTGGTCTGCCCGTACCTGAGAATCGACATCTGTCGGCTGCTTCATCTAGCGGTCAGCGTCAGGAACAGCTTCAGGGACAGCTTCAGGGACAGGAACGTCCCCAAGTAGCAGAGAACGGTGAAGAAGATCTAGACGTTGGACAGTGATTCCCGACTTTCCCTCGTAGTACAAGTCCATGATCCACCTGGGCACAAGACTCGAGGCAATCGCGACACCAAGACACGCGCTCGGCGCCGGCGCATGAAGCCTTGTCCGTATCCTTGCTAGCACGGCCCTCCACGCCAGCTTCCTTGCCAGCTTGGAAGGCTGGAAGTGACTTGGACACACGTTGACGCGCTTTGCTGCCCTCCGCTCCTGCTGCTGCTTCGATGAGCCCCTGGCGAGGAATGCCAATCACAGGTATGACTCGCTTCCGACTAGCTCTGTTCAACGTACGGAGACACAAGAACTGCCCCATTCTAGCTGGATAGGATCCGCCAGACTCTGGCCCAGGGGGATCTTGCCCATACTCCAAATAAGCCAGAAGCGCATCGTCCGAGAAGCCAGTCTTGTATATTGACTATTTTATGTACAGTATAGCTTTGGTGGCGACTGTGGCCAGATATTCAAACTGGCAGGGTAATAATAAGCTGCATTGGCACCGAATAAGGTCAGTCGGGAAATCCTCAGGCTATGGTCATCATTGTTACAAGAGATACCTCATCGGAGAATAGCCCTTGGATACAGTATACGCCTCGTGCACGGATGGTCCCAAGCTCCAGGAAGTTCTCCGTTCTTCTTGAACTGGCCTTTGTCTATTTTAAGGAATATTAGTATCTTTATAGTACCGTCGAGCAGGATCTATGCAGTTCTTTGCCCAAGAATTTTCCACTCCAGCACGCCCCCTCCTGCTGGTTTTCTGGAGAAAGTTAGCTTCAACAGCTCTCACAAGTCTCGTGCCACTCCAGGAGGAGAAACTCCCAATACTTCCGGTGCTTGCAGGGCGTGCTTTACCGCCACAGCGCCACTTACATTATCCATCACTTGTGCACAGCTTGACTGTTACAAGCATCCTTGCAAGAGCCGTTGCCGGACGCCCCAACTCGGTTTTCATCTCGACCTTTAATATGCTGCGTAACACGCAATGTCCATTTCAGACTGGGCCTCTTGAAGAGAGAACCACCAGTCAATATGGTTTGTCCAACGGAAAGCTGCCCTGTTTGCCCATTGTCAACAGCTCCATAACGGCCTAGTGCTGCAACGACGACAAGGAGGAGGACGACAGCTGTCCCTCCCGCAGCTACTGGTTCAACGCTGACACAATTCTTCGATTTACATCTCCGAGACAGGCAGGCCCGTGGGACCCGCTTGATCAATTCGAGGCAACAAAGGTGATCTTGTCTGACAAGAGACACATTATGCCCGTCCTACCAGCCGTTTCTGCTGTTCTTTCCACAATGCCGGATACCTCAGGGCCTGCCAGATGGACGGCCAGACCCCTGTCAGGCAGGGAGGGAATCCTTCGTCCTGCTCCAGGAGCCGATGGCATCCTTTGTTTCCCCAACCATGTCCCAAGTCGCTCTGTATCTGATATGAATGTACATGTACATACAAGAACTAAAAAAAGGAGCTGCGCAGTATTGGGAGCAGTAGTGATAATCTGATGAACAGGAAGTGCATGGGGTATCAATCTTGCCTCCAGAAAGGTTAAGGTTGGGCCATGGACCATGGTCGTAGGAGTAAGAGCTAGGATGATGCGTCAGTCGGCTTTAGATCTGGACGGAGGTGGACAACCGCACAGTCCGGGAGCTGCCCTGAGCTCCGGCACCTCTGATCAGGGCTGCTGCTGTTCCTTCAGCGTTGAAGCTGAAGATGGCAGCCAATATGCGGTACGGTCGGGGCTACTACTGAGCATGGACCACACAGAGTATGCCTGCTGATCTTCCACGTTGTCTGTCACGGGGGGGAGGAGGGCTGGCGGCGGAACCGGTTAAAATACGTACCGTACGCCGTACAGAAATAATACGGGACAGGCCCGGCCAATACCGGGCCTGGTGAAAATCACAATTGGTCACCCGACATCGCGCGGACCAAACGTCGTCGTCTGGCCTGTGGGAGGGCGCCGCCCGTGACTGGGCGTTGGCCTGGAGGAAGCCCAATGTCCATGTCCATAATAAAATGGGCTCGATGATCATTTGCTTCCGTCCGCGGCGTGAAACAGAACCGGAGGGGCGAGTTACGAGTAGCAGCGAAGCACGGACGCGCGCGCCCTCGAGAGGCTTGACGACAGGAATCAGTAGGGAGCATTCGATTTCGGGGTCCTGCTGGATGGAAGGGGACGGACACCTGACCGGACGGGGGGCGAAAGGAGGCATGGCGATTCCAAGCACCCGCGACTCGCATACGGAGCGCATACCAGCTGCAGTCGACCCCTCTTTTTTGCGCTCAGGACGGGCCACAACCCATGACAGGCAGATCGGTCATGCCGCCCGTGACGGCTCCTCTCCAGCGGATTGATATTATTCTATGATTTTTGTCTGCAATTGATGCCATCGTCGTCATCGCGGGTTCTGTGGACAGTCGTACCGCAGACGAGCGTGATCGGGAAGCTTCTCTGACAGCATCTCCACTGCCTGTTTCGACCCGGGGGTTTGGGGATCGTGGTCACCTGCGCGGTGCACGGCGACACCTCTTGTCCCGTTTCAGCATGGGCGTGCTCCAGATCGCGCACGACGCCTCTGCCCGTGCTCCACCGCAGCCGCCGTCAGCAGCAAGTTGCCTCGCTTCCCCCGTCTTCCTGCCCCGGCCCTCCGCTCTCTCCAGCAGAGCTCCCCTGGGTTCTACGGCGTATTGTTAGCTCTCCGGCACGAGTCACGTACCGTACCGTATCCCGGCATACACCCCCTCCCCTCGTACGGTGTAGAGTGACCAGACACACCGCACCGGCGCCATCATCATTCACTCCCTCTCGAGAACGTTTGCCCAGCTTCCTTCTGCTGGATGCCGTAAACAGAAAGCCTCCCCTTGCAATCCCACATCCACGCATCTCCATCTCCACCACACACACTGCCACAGCAGCTCTCTCTGCCCTGCACCACCCACCAACTCTCGCTCCCGCCCGAAACCACCCCCCCCCCCCCCCCCCCCCCCCCCCCCCCCCCCCCCCCCCGCTGCGCCCCCCCCAAACATCGCCTCCTGCTGTTCTCTCGGGCGCGTATAACCCAGATACCACACGGTTCGTCTACGACTTCTTATTACCTTCCCCTTGTTTGTGCTTCACCAGGGCATTGCCTCCCTCTTCTCTCGGCTTCCTCGTTCACCCGTGGGCGATCTCTCTCTTGGTCCTCGCCGGACACTTTGTCTCCCGCGTTCCTGCAGCCCTTTCCCGTGTTGGGCCTCCGTCGCTCCATCAACGTCACCTGCCCTCTCCTTCGTCTCCCTCTCTCTCTCTCTCCTTCGAACCCTCCGGAGCATCAACGTGCCCGCCCAACACTGGACTCGCTGCTTGCCCAGCACACTTCTGCCACCTCTCAGCTTCATCCTCCTCCCCCCCCTTCAACTTAGATATCCTGTCCCCTTGACATTCTCATTCTCCCCGACCGCTGTTGCCTCCAGTGTCTTTCTGGCCCGGGTCTTTTCCTACATTGCTGCGACTGCACTCTTGGCACTCTACATCCTGAGGCTGTTGGGTCTTCGGTTTGAGCCTTCCATTCCGCGATTCGTCCCCGCCGCGAGTCCGCTTTTCAACCTTCCGTCTCACGCGCACCTCTCCACCCAACATCCACCGTCGGACTCTCGCCCATCCACGCGCCAAACAGCTGCTCCACCGCTTCCAACCAACCCAAAACGGACCTCACAACTACACCATCTGCCTCCCCTCGTCATCCGCTGCTCAAGTGCAGTCCTCCATACTCTCGATAGTGCTTTACAACGTGTTGCTGGCCGCCGTCCCAGCCCAAGACCCTCGTGATGTCACAGCCTAGGCCTGGGGTATTTTCGAACCTGCGCATGGGGGGTAAGCATGATCACCCCTGAACGTCGAGTATCTGGCTATGCTGTCGAAAGCTGTTGCTGACGATTTTGCGATTGGCTCAACAGAGGTGATCCGCGAAAAGGTCCAGGATGGAGTGACTGGGGAAACCAGGGAGATGCAGTATACTCAGTGCAAGATCGTGGGCAATGGTTCGTTCGGGGTTGTTTTCCAGACGAAGATGGCACCCAACGGTGAAGACGCCGCCATCAAACGGGTGCTTCAGGACAAGCGTTTCAAGGTGGGTTTGGCCGGAATGGGCGTGAAGAGACCCACGTCTCGCTGTTGAATGGATGGCAGCTGATTTCTCTGCAGAACCGTGAGTTGCAGATCATGCGGATTGTACGGCATCCGAATATCGTGGAACTGAAAGCTTTCTACTACTCCACTGGGGAAAGGGTATGTCATGTTGTTCCTTTTGCGTGCATTTCCCATGGAAACTCTTTCCTGACTACCTGCTCGACAACAATTGCAGAAAGACGAAGTGTATCTGAACCTGGTGCTCGAGTATGTGCCCGAGACCGTGTACCGGGCATCACGGTATTTCAACAAGATGAAGACCACCATGCCGATGATCGAGGTCAAGCTTTACATCTACCAGCTCTTCCGATCCCTAGCATACATACATTCTCAGGGCATTTGCCATCGAGACATCAAGCCCCAGAACCTTCTGCTTGATCCGAGCACTGGCGTGCTGAAGCTCTGTGACTTTGGCTCCGCCAAAATTCTGGTCGAGAACGAGCCGAATGTGTCCTACATTTGCTCACGCTACTACCGCGCCCCGGAGTTGATCTTCGGCGCGACGAATTATACAACGAAAATTGGTAACTTCCTCGTCGTCCCTCTCAATCCAGGCCCTTGGAATCACTAATGCATTTGGTAGATGTCTGGTCCACTGGCTGCGTGATGGCGGAGTTGATGCTGGGACAACCTCTTTTCCCAGGAGAGTCTGGCATTGATCAGCTTGTGGAGATCATCAAGGTCCTGGGCACTCCGACACGTGAACAGATTCGGACGATGAACCCCAACTATATGGAACACAAGTTTCCACAGATCAAACCTCATCCCTTTAACAAGGTACTGTTCCACAATGGACACGCTTGCTCGGGAGATTCTGACAGGCGTCCAAAAGGTTTTCCGCAGGGCTTCAAACGAAGCTATCGATCTCATCTCGTCCCTCTTAGAATATACGCCGACCCAACGTCTCTCCGCAATCGAGGCAATGTGCCACCCTTTCTTTGATGAACTGAGAGATCCGAACACGCGCTTGCCGGACTCGCGTCACCCAAACAACCCCCCAAGAGAGCTCCCGAATCTTTTTGATTTCTCACGTCATGGTATGTGTAACTCGCCGTCTATGAGCTGACGTGTTTATTCCTGGAGAGCTTGCGCTGACAGACGGTTATAGAACTTTCTATCGCACCCGCGATGAACAAGCGGCTGGTCCCTCCTCACGCGCGCCCTGCGCTTGAGGCTCGCGGGATTGACATTGATAATTTCACGCCTATGACGAAGGAAGAAATGATGGCACGTCTTGACTGAGTCAAGACGTGCACACGCGTAACGAAATACACACCTGTTTGGAGTGCTGCCTCTTGCACGATACGCGATCATCCTGATTTCATGCCATACGGAGCTCCCACATTCATGCATTGGGCGGTCTTTCAACTCGAGAAGCATCCTTTGAAGTATGTTTAGACCTCACCACCGGCGAGGGACCGGGGAACTAGTTTCCCCTGAGAGGAGAAAAGTGCCATCCATGTCATGACGGGAAAATGGGCAATGAATCATGATAGCTTCATGCAACGGGGATTTGATGATATAGCGTGGATGTTTTTTTTTTTTTTCGAGGTGTCCGGGGCAGCTCTTGGGAGGCAAAAAAAGATGATACCCCTGCCGCATGAGTCTGCTTGCGGGGGTTATTAGGTCTGCTTAGCTTCATATCCGAATCGAAGGGTTTTGGTGGAAGAGGGCAATGGGTGGAGATTACAAAATGCGGAGGCGACTAGCGTCCCACGAGCGCGTTTGGAAGTGTGAGGACGATTCAAGTGTGCACACAACCTATGTGTGTGTGCCAGGAATATGGGTGCCGGCGATTCCCGACCCCAGAATTTGCAGCGCTATTTACCCCCTTTTTGTTTTTCTCATTGCCGTCATTGTCCTCGAACCCAACCTTGTTCATTTGGCTTGGCTTGGTTTCAGGCCATTATTGATTGGCGTGGCCAACGATGAAGCTGCATATTCTGTAATTCCCAAGCAGGCTATTTGTTCTTTTCTTTTTCTTCAATCTAGAGACTCCCGAGATGCCATAACTGGAGGCTTGCATTCGCTAACATGTATAATCATTGGTTCACACATCATTTTTCTCACGCTTTAGCTGTGACTCACCAAATCAATAGGTACCCGTCCGCTATGCCATGGATGGCCTAATAATCATGCCTTTCCATTTTCTCACGTCCCAGAGACTCGTTCTCTTCGCGCTGTTGGAGAATTTGCGGGAATGCTCTCTTCTCCCACTTGACTCCACGGCGTGGTATAAGCGCCGGGACTCGGGTACTTAGGAAGTAAATCACTTCACTTCCCTTTTCTTTTCTTTGCTCTTTATCCAAGCAATCCTCAGCAACTTGCCTTGTGGTACCATGCCCAGGGTATTCCATGTGGTAAATTTGCCTGCTTTCCATGATCAGCTTACAGCGGTGGTTCGTGCGAAATTCCCACTCTTGTGAATCCCCAGTCAAGAGTGCTTTGAGTCCGTGGGCTTTGCGCGTGAACATTTGCCGGCTCCAATTTATCCTTTGAACTTTCGGATGGATAGCCGGTTTCTTAAGTCTCAAGCATGCTATGTTTCGACTGGCATACACAATATCCCAAACAAAGAAACACGTGCACAGACCTTTCTGAAATTATCTCTTGTAGGTAATCTCTGAGGCATGATAAGCAATAGATATTGTATCACGGTAGAAACATAGATGTGCCTAAGACTCATCACTTTGGACTCTTGCAATATAAGTATCGAGATCTAGTTATTTCTGTGGTTCGCCTCTGATATTTTTCAGAGCCATCAGCGGTGGCACAGCAGTAAAGTTCCTTTCCAAGTAGTTACCCAGATCATGCACCTGGTATCTGCATAGTAGGTAGCGAGATTATGTCCAAGTTTCCCCCTACAAGATTGCGGCCTATCAGGACCAGAGTTATTGTAAATTTCTGTTACAATACGTATATCCTCTTAGGCCACCGTTCAGCATTCTACTTGGAGATCCTTCTGCCATTGCTTTCCGACTCCCATGGTAGCTGGTCACATGACATCACATACCAATATCGGAACGGAGGATCAGAGGGGCCGACCGTACTCTCCTGTTTCGGATTGGCGTGTTTGCATCGTGGGAGCTGGCAGCATCCGCCCTTTGACGCCTTTTCTACGGCGCTGGCCCGTCTGCGATTCAGTTGTGTATCACTTCCCACGGAATATTCGCTCTCTGCTTTAACAGCGACGTGCTGAGAGCGGTCTGCTCGGTTGTTGCGAGTCTTGCCGCTCCTTGCAAGAAAGGAAGCTTATTCGACCGGAACCAGCTTTGCAAGACTGCTGGAGTCCTGTGAACGCGCAAGTGTGTTGTGACGCGTGGTTGCATAGCTGGACTCTGTTTACAACAAGGTGGGGTCCTGGTTACGTTCTCCAGTACAGTCCCTTTCAACTCCTCTTCACGGTCAACGGGCTATTCTTTTTTGTTCAAGGTGCTAACGTATTAGCGTGGTCTGTAGGGTAGCATTCGAGCTGATTCCAGCGTCCATTGCACATCCCGCAAGGGTTCAATTGTATGCTGCTACTCCCGCACTCTTACTCTCCAAATCGAGTTCATAATCCGGTAAAAAGAGGGGGCACGGGGCACAAATGGCCGACTACGAACGTCGCAACCATGGCCACAGGGGCGGGCGTAAAAGGCGTCATAGAGGTCCGTAACAGAGGAGTTGTACAGTAATATAGCTTCCGATTTGTTTCTGACAATGGCTTCCAGATGATGATGACTATGACCGCCGCCCACAGAGGCGCAGATACGAGGAACCTCTTGTTGCCAAAGTTCGGAGGCAGTTATTAACAATTGCTGAGTCGGTATGCATAATATTCCCTTCAGGCTTTTTTTGTTTCGTTCGGGGGTGCTGACGCTGCTGGTCTGTTTGAAATAGCCTGCAAGGCGGGCAGAGGACGATGTTGCGGGAATCGCAAAGACCGTTACAGAGAACTTCGAAGATGAGGAACTGAGAAAGAACTTTGTGGATCTCGCTATTCAACTGTGAGAAATACTCCTCGAGTTTATTACTCGGTATTTTTACCTGCTAACACAGGTGCCTCCAGCGTCATGGAACAGCCGTTCAAGATCCCGTTCATTGCGGCGATCGTCCTAGTCGCTAATAGCCAGAAATCAGAGGTCGCCGTAGAGCTGCTCAAAAAAGCCGGTGAAGCCGCGCAGAACTACGTCAATATCGGGGCATGGCGCGAACTTAAGCTTATCCTGCGATTTTTAGGCTGTCTCCAGGGTCTGTTCGAGGGGGATGGTATCTTTCCTATTCTAGATGAGCTGTTCGCACGTGCAGTCGACTTGCAGACAGCTTCTTCAGAAGATGTGAGTATATCTATCCTGATTCCTATGAAGCGAACGGATAGTAACATCTTTTCTTTTTCTCTTTAGTTACTCGGTCTTGAAATCGTCAAGGTCATCCTGTTCACCATTCCCTATGTGATGGCATCTTCTGCAACAGGTTTCGAGGCCCATGCATCCGCTCTTCTTGAGAAGACAGATATCATCGCCTCGACGCCTCACACTCTGGTATCGTTGGTCGATCCTTTTGTAACGGAGGACAGACCGGTAGCGACACAAAGTGTTATAAGTCTGCTTCAGAGTCAACTTCAGGGAGAGTCCACTCGCGCTTGGGAGCTCGCTTGTATTCCTCGGCCCTGGAAAATACCACGCGAAGGGGAAACTGATGCTCCTGACCCTTTGCAAACGGCACCAAAGCACGCATTCCCCCAAATAATTGTGCCAAATCCTGTCAGAAACGGACCGCGAGCAATATTTCCGGAGATCCATTTCTCTCTGTATGCTAGCCAGGACATTGAAACGGTCCCCCCAACGTCTGACATCGCGTCATCCTTGATAAGGGATGCTATTGTGGACACCATCAACATTCTCGACTTCAACCGTATCGCAACGGCCAAGTTTCTTATCGATGTTGATTGTTATTTCGCTCCAAACACTTTCGTCAAGCGCGCGACTCCTTTTGACAAGCTGCGTGAGGTCGCAGGTGACCGTTCGACCTGGAAGCCTGAAGATGTTGCCGTCGATGCCGTATTCTCCCAACTCTTCCAGCTTCCTACTCCTGAGCACAAGTTCGTTTACTATCATTCAGTACTCACGGAGTGCTGCAAGATTGCACCGGCTGCCATCGCTCCAAGCCTGGGACGTGCAATTCGCTTCCTGTATCGCAATATTGAGAAACTTGACCTTGATTTGAGTCATCGCTTCTTGGATTGGTTCTCGCATCATTTGAGCAATTTTGGGTTTACCTGGAAATGGACCGAATGGTAAGTCGAACAGAAAAGTATCTCATCATACAAATGATGAGCGGAGGTTCTAATTTTGTGTTAGGATTGAGGATCTGGAACTCCCTGACGTTCATCCGAAAAAGGCCTTTATCATGGGGGCTCTGGACAAGGAAATCCGCTTGAGTTTCGCTCAGCGTATTAAAGGGACTCTGCCGGACCCTTATCATGCCTTGATACCAGAAGGGAAAGAGAAAGATACGCCTGACTTCAAATACGCCTCAGACAGTAAGTCTGCCACTTTATTCGTAGACTGGAGTACTTTGTGGACGCTAATGAATCCCAGCAACACCGTACGCCAAGGAAGGCAGGCAAATTATGGAACTCATCCGCAAGAAAGCTCCTGACGATGAAATTCAACCGGTTATCGCTTCAATTGAGGAGCAAGCCAAGGCCCTGGGTGTTGAGGATCCAATGCTTCCATCGACCGATGCGTTTGTCACTTCCATCTGCTATGTCGGGGCCAAGTCCCTCTCTCACGTCCTATCTTGTATTGAACGGAACAAGGAACGACTACTTTCGATTGGCCCTCGATCGCCCCTTGCCCGCCGTCAGATCATCACTTCAGTTATGGAATACTGGGCTGACCAGCCTGGCATCGCCATAAATATCGTTGATAAGCTTCTCAACTATACGATCTTGACACCCCTTTCCGTCCTCGAATGGGTACTCCTGGACAATTTGGCAGCGGGAACAACTCTTGCCAAAACTCATATATACGAGATGATTTCTGCAACTATTGGAAAGGTTACCAATCGAATTCGACAAATTGTTGCAGCCCGTACCCAGCCGGGTCTGTACGAGCCGCAGTTGAGTGTCTTGGACGAGACTCTCAACCGTGAGAAGGGCGATATGCAAGCCCTCTTCAACCTAATTGAGGACTCGATTGTTCCGGTCGCCGGTGGTAGCAACGATCAGTTGATGGAGAGAGGCGATGGAAGTGGAACTCTGCCCGAGGATGAACACATCCGCCACTGGGGGCGAAGATGGTTAAGAGTCTTCAGGAGGAAAGCTGCCGTCGAAGAGTCGTTCATATCTGAGGCCATGGCAAACGCCACGCCAGTTGGCACAACCGCACCTGTGCCCCCTCAACCTGCTGGACAAGAGCCGGCTGCGAACGCCGCTGCTGACGGGAACTCTCCCGTCCAGGAGGCAGATGGTCTAGCTATTGGAGACAGGTAGCATCAGACGCGCTTGCCCTGTAGCTTGCTGTCAGGTCAGGAGATGTAGTATGATCTCATATCATTATCGGCGTCATCATCTCTTTTATTTTTTTGTCTGCTCTCTCGCGAGCATGCTCAGTTGGGGGTTATCTTCTCCATTTCCATGTAATCATATATCCCCTTTGCGGATTTCCTTGCGTGGATCTTTCCGGACGCTACGAGGCGTATATCTTTCCATGCCTGTTTTATTATCGTGAGACATAAAAAGAGAATATTACAATTAAAGTGTTTTTGTACTTGTATTTCAATCAATGAATCGAGAAGATCTGACACTCATACTGTTTCTATTATACATAAATATACCTTTGCTGTACTCAGACCCTTTTTTTGAACAGTGAAAGTTCTCGCCGATAGATCGCGCTGGTTACAGGTTAAACCCTTTTAACACCTTTGCCTTGCTTGATGTTGTGATGCGGCACTTGAACATCTCAGAAAGGTTCTTTCCGCTGCGCGGCGAGGCATTTCGTTAAGCAAACGGGGCAAAGGTGGGGGGGAAGCTTATTTTTCTCTTTTTGTTATGTATTTCTGCTGACTTAACGTTGAGGACTTGACCGTGCTGGACGGAGATTCGACTACGCAAAACAATCATTAAATGTATTGCCGACTCTAATGCTGATAATGATAATACATGGGTCCTCAATCCGATCAATCAATCGGATATTAAAATGAGGGTCTCTGGGTATCTGGAGTCTCTCCGGTATCCAGCCCACCGCTGCCATCCACGTTCCGGCTGCTGAGATCGAAGAGTCGCCCGAGGAAATCCAGGTCGCTGTCTATCATGAACTCGCCGAGTTCCATCCCCACGGGCGACTGGTTGGTGAAGTTCATTCGGATCGGCATGTGGGGAGTGTTTTGAGACGCGGGTGTCGGGGCTAGCCCGTGTGCGTATCCTCCGTGGATGTTGCCCAGGCCGCTGCTGTTGTTCAGAGCTGGACCGCTTGCACCGCTGGATGCTGTTGATTGTGTATGGATCGTTAGGGATTGATGCTCTCTCTCTCTCTCTCTATTTTTCTTTAGAGGGGGTAAGACTTGTGTGAAAGTGGCACTTACTCAAATGGTTCAGCACGAAAGAAAGTTGGGTGAGATATTCGATACAGCGCTCGATCACGCGGTTCCCGGAGTCAAGGTGTCGCAGTGCTTCAGCAGCCAAGTCGAGATAAGGACGGGAGCGTTCGACCACGCTCCATTGAGAGGGGTCGTGGAGACTCTCCTTTGAAGAGACAAGAAGCGCTCCAAATATGACAAGGCCTGCGTTGAAGGCTGTTTTATTTTTCTGTGTTAGTGTCTTTGAAGATCTTAAGAGTGTGCAGAGTACCCATGGAATATAACACATACTGTAGTAGAGAGAATAATTCCAGGCACCTAGAATGTCCCGGCGCCATCCGGTGGACGAGGCTATAGTATGAACCGTCGCTATAATCGTGATCGCAGACTCCACGCAGTTTTGCACGCTGCTGATTCCCACCTGTTGAAGGATCTTCTTTTCTTGGTTCGCGCTATCGTTTGCACCGTAAGCGTCCAGAAACTTCTCGAGAAACTTGCGGTGAAGCAGGATGCGCAGGTTATGGTAGCGCAGGGACAGCACAACATTGAACCTCTGAGGGATCACGTCGTCCGGTGAGAGTTTCTCTAGGTCTTCAGGCAGGAGTGGCTTGTGGAAGATTCGGAGCCCCAGCGTCGGCAGGAGCTTTACCTGCCATTCCTCCAGTTGGCGTTCTCCTTCGAGCACTTGAGACACCACGTGGACAGTGTTTGGTGCATGCTCAAACCCCAGATTCTGTCCATAACAGGTGTCGATGACATTATACATAACAACGTACAGTTTTCTGTGTAATTTCATCAGCGGGGTGTTCACAAAGTCAAGAAGCTCTCCGACATTACTTACATGGCAGCCGTGAAGAAGAGGGCATCTAGCTGTGGGCCGGGCTCGAGTTGCGTCGTGTGGCCCAGCATTTGCATATCCGTTCGAGGCATGTCTAGTTTCACATAAGATTCCGGGATTGTGCATGGACGGCCAAACGTCATGCTCAGCGTCCTATGTGGAGTCTCAGCAAAGAGGAAGAGAATAAGTAACGCAGAAGCTGCAAATAGTGGAGCATACCGGTCGAGGATGATACAACCAAACCAAGTCCGTTTGCGGATCTCACGCTCCAGCGGAGGGAATCCTTGGTTCGCTTCGGGAGAGTGGAGGCCCAGTTGGAAGGCTGCAGTAATGGCAAGGCCATGCACGTTCCACGCCTGGACTGACTTTTGAGTGCCCTGAAGATACTGCCCGAGTATGAGCAGATATTGCACTATACAGACCAATCCACTCAGTTAATGCCATGCATCCACACAATATTCTCTATCTAGCCAATGGGGAACCTCCACTCACCCATCTCGAGGCTTGTATTTCTCATGGATTCCCTACCACAGAGCCCATTTGCTCTCTGGTAGTAGATATCAGACTCCTCGATCCTCTTCTCTGCAGGCATGTCACCCTCGATGGAGAGACTGGTCGCTATCGCCAGTATTATATTCAGCAAACCGAGCCACGTTCGGCGCACCTTGGTGAAATTGTCTCTTTTCATCTGAAAGTACGTCTCGCAAAAAGACTGCTCATGGATGAATGGGAGCAGCTGTCCCGTCTTGAGGAAGTACTGCCTGATGAGACTCCAGGTCCGAGATTCCGGAGGCAGGGCGTAGATATTGACGCCGTCCGAGACGTTGCCGCTCCGCCTCCTACCGTTCGTATCCGGCGCTGGCTGGGAACGCGAGACGCTCATCATCCCGCCCCCCAGCCGTTCATGAGGGGATACTGACGGAACACAGGGGTTGCGTGAATTTCCCCGAGCTATCGCTCGCGAAATGTGACGCATGAAGGCGATATTCGAAGAAGGACCTTTTAAAATTCGCGTCAGCGACTTCCCGGCCCCCTTGGGCGAACGAATGATATTGGTGCCATACCAAAGAACCCGCAGTCCTCTTCATCCGTGAATTTGATTGCCCCCATGCCGTCGATCGAATTCTCCGACGTATCGACTTCGCCCATCTCGGCTCGGTTTGAAGGGACATGCTCGACAGGATTTCCATCCCTGGCAGCCGGAGGCTCGCCCCCCGACGGAAAGCTCGCATCATCATTCTGCAGCGCATACGGCTTGTCCTGCTGGCCGGCATTGCGTGCCTCCCGCCAGGGCCGAAGGAACTCCTCAATTTTCTCGATGCGGTGCTCGAGCTGAGCGACATAACTACGCAGGCGGTGAAAAGGTTAGACTGAGGGAGGGCTGTCCGGAAATGGAGGGGAACAAGATATTAGGTAAGGATCTGTATATACTCTTTGCCAACGGTCAGGTTGGACGAAGCCCCGACCTGCTGGTACACACAATCACAACCCAGTTCCTTGCACAGGGCACACTTCGGCCGGCTTCCATCACACTAGAGGGACACCCGTCAGAACCTGGACCTGGGTCTTGTCCACGACCATCCGGGGCTCGGGGCGCGGACATACACGTGACTTGCGGTTCCGGCACGTGTTGCATGCCAAGGCGACCCTGCGTCTCTTGGGGGGCGGCGGCAAAGCGTCCGCCGGAGGCCGGGCTCCGGGCGACGACAGCCTGCCGGGGCTGGAGCTGGCGCTGTTCTCCCTGGGGTTGAAGGACGGCGACATGGCCGCGCGCTTCGTGCGTCTCCCGGGATGTGCGAGGCGAGGGATCTGGGGACTCTGCGGGGAACGCGGTTGGACTTGGGACGGATTCCGGGGGTGGACGGGGAAGGGTCGGGAAGGATGCGTTTTTATAGACCTCTCCGCAAAGACCCCGCATCGAGCGGCCCCGCACGGCGCCCGGCAGCGCGGAGCGGATGATACAGGCTGCAGACGATGATTCGCTGCTTGCCCTGCCCCGTCCCGAACAGCCGAGCACCAGCCGCAGGGGTGTGGCTGTTCCCGTCTCCAGCCACGTCTCCGCTCGTCGTCCAGCGGTGCCGTCGGGCCGATGGGCCGACGGCGCGCAGATGACTGTCATTGCAGCGTCGACAGGTTACTAGTAGTAGTGCGTACAGTACAACGGCAATGCCATGGGTTTAATGCACAAATAATGCAAGACCCATATCATTTCCTCTCGTGTTAAATGCTCATCCTAGGAACCCGCCTGGCTGTAAAGAACTGAACCGTATGGATTCTGTACAGAATAAAACAAGCCTCCAAACCCCGTCACAGCTTCGATGCGCCCTTCCACCGCCCAATGAAGTCCAAGATGTTTTTATGCACCTCCTTGGCGTGCGTGAAGCTCAGGAAGTGCACGCCTCCTTGCATCGTCACAAGTTTAGCCTCCGGCGCGTTGGTAAACAGCTTAATCTCTTCCTGCGCATTCGCGACGCTGAACACTACATCCTCAGTGCCCTGTGAGAGTGGTCAGATTGGATGCCGTTGGAGGGTCAAAAAAGCACCGCGGGAATGGGGCATATAAAAAAAAAAGACAACGCAATCATACCTGCATCCAGAGGACAGGGCACTTGATGTAAGGCAGCCGCGCATGCAACCCATCGCGGGTGCTGAGATTGATAGCAGCCATGCAGATTCTCCTCTTGCCGTCATTTCCCCGGTAAGTGCTCCTGATGGTGTTGGCCCAGGTGTCTCTCAGGGAGCGAGGCACGGTCTTGCCGTATCCAATCTCCATCAGGAAGTCATAGTAAGCGTCTCCCGGCTCGAACTCGGGCATGGGGGCGTGGTTTGCAGCCAGCGTGACCAAGCCCGAGCACGCCCCCGGACCATCCCAGCAGCCAAGTTCCCGGCTCCTGGGAGACTCGTAATCCATGGATGTGCCGACAAGCAAGATCCCCTGTATCTACTCGAATCGGTTAAGGAATGAGATCACACGAGCAAGGATATCGAATTTTCCCAACCTTCTGGGGCGCTAGCAGAGCCATCCGAGCGGATATCCAGCCGCCCTGAGACGTTCCCAGCGCAAATGCCTTTTCAATACCGAGAGCGTCCATGAGCTGGAGGCTCATGATCGCTGAGTCCCAGTACGTGAACGTCTCGCTCTTGGTCCGAGTAGCGCCATGGCCAAGGGGCTCAATCGCGAGCAGATTCAATTTGTCAGTAAGTTCCCGGTTTTCAAACTCTGGGAGATAATAATCCACCGTTGTAGTGAACGGGATTATAAGAATAAGCGTAGGTTTAGATTGGTTTGGAGGGGTCGACGAGAGCCGGTAGCCCACGTTGATGCCTCCCAAATGAGGCACACTAAGGGTCTGTCTGGCCGGAACCATCTTGGAAAACTGCGGCAAGCATATAAGATACCGCGTTGACCGATGAAGCAGTACATAGAAGTCTGAGCATGCCTGTCTAACTCGAACAAATATATGCCCCTCACTGGCCACAGGGAGGCTCCTGCATTATCCTCGGCTGTGGTTGTTCTCGTCCAGAGTTAGATCATGGATCCCTAACTCCCCGAAGCTTCCCTAACTCCCCGAAATCACCGCAACTTATAATACAGCTGGCATAATAAATACCATCGCAGCAAGGGGCCCGAATTGATCCCAAAGAGCAGCAGAAGTCACCTATATTCAAGGAAGTTCTAGTGTTGTCGTCAATAGTTCCTTTCAGTGAGGTCCTTTGCAACACAGCTATGGTGAGCAGTCAGAACTCTCGAGAGCATTTCACAGATTGCTGACTTCTAAAGACTCACCGTGATATCCATGTTGGTATTGTCGGCGCCGGAATCGGTGGTCTCGCCGCGGCCATCGCATTCCGGAGAGCTGGAGCTCGAGTGACGGTGTTGGAAGCTGCAGAGCAGCTCGGTGAGGTCTGTATACCCTTCTGGTTCGAACTTACGGAGAAGAGACAATTAATGTGATTGAAACGGTTCAGATCGGTGCCGGAATCCAAATGACGCCCAATGTTTCCGTTCTCCTTCAACGATGGAAGGTCGCCGACGTGATTGGGAATAACCTCGTGCGGTTTGAGGAGCTGAACATGCGCCGAAAGGACGGCACCAAAGTCGGTCATACTAAGATAGCAGCTTTGGAGCGCGCTTTGGGGCGGCCGTGGTGGGTTGTCCACCGTGCACACCTCCACGAGGGTCTGGTCACAGTGGCGAAGCAGCTGGGCGCTGAGATATACATTGACTCCCGTGTTTCGCGCGTCGAGTATCAGAGCGGAGACAAGGTGACTGTGGAGACACAGAAGGGTGCCAAATACACCTTCGACCTCTGTGTCGGTGCAGACGGAATCAACAGCATTGTACGAAGGACCTTGTTCCCCCATGTCCGTCCTGAGCCGCCCACTACCAACTGCGCCTACCGCGCCATTGTGCCTTATGAGCAGATCCGAAAGGACCCAATTGCCCGGGAGCTCATCGAGAAGCCGACCATGGAGGTCTGGATGGCACATAACGCATACATCATCACGTATCCGATCAGCGGGGGCAAGGTCTTAAACCTCGTTCTGTCCCACCACCGCCCAGAGAAGCTGCGTGCCACAGAGATGCAAGTGCCCATTGAGGAGATGCGGGAAGAGTACAAGGACTTCGATCCTCGCATCAAGCGCATTGTCGACATGATTCCGCAGACCGTGAGTCCTCCCCTGAAGCACTGGATAAGAGAGACAGACAGACCATTGTGCTGACCATCATGTTTGCTAGTCACGGTGGCCCTTGATGGTGACCGGCCCCATGGAGTCCTGGTCCTCGCCTCAAAAGAACGTTGTCCTCATGGGAGATGCTGCGCACTCCATGGTGAACCACATGGCTCAGGGAGCTGCCACCTCCATGGAAGACGGTGCCTTCCTCGCAAAGTGCATTGGTGCGGTGATCCAGGGGAAGATCAGCTTGCGTGAGGCGATCAACATTTACGAAAAGGAGCGCATGCCCAAGGCCTACGCCAAGCAACAAGTGTCGTTCATCAACGGTGCCATCTGGCATCTGCCCGATGGCCCACTGCAGCAAGCGCGTGATGCCGCCATGGCGCCGGAGCTGGAGGGCAAGTACTATGTGAGAAGCAGCAACCTGTATGGTGACCCGCAAACCGTGTTGGAGGTCTATGGGTACGATGCTGAAGCCCATGCGGAGGACGCTCTGGCGACGTACTTGAACGGTGGTAAGGAACCGGCTGACCCGGACACTGGGGTGACTCCGGCGCTTCAACGGAAATACATGGACTGGTTCTTGCCGGAGGAGGCGACCAAGAGAGCTCAGAAACTGTGAAATTGTCCGTCTGTCTGTATGTATAGTACTCTGTCGATAAAATGCCCCATGTATATAGGCCTCATCTTAATTGAATATTATTTGAATCGTTCATTGATGGTGTAGAGAGAGTGGAGGAAACGACAGAAACGAGGTTGGATATAAACTCCGCGGCCTCGTGCCAAGGGCCGCAGCCTGTGGAACCATGGTCTGGGCCATAGGGTCTAGCCATTAAGAGCCCACATTTTAAATCCGACCTGGAGAAAAGAGAAAGAAGGAAAAAGAAAAATGCCCCCGGAATCACAAGCACGACCGTGACGAGGAAAAAGGTGCTTTTACCAGGTCCGCATGTTCTCCTAGACCACGGGAGCCAGGGATATGGATCTTGTATAGTACAGACACGGTCGAAAGAACCATAAGCGACTCTTTCGAACCTGACATAATATAGTTGAAATAATCTTCGGCTGGTGATGGAAGGTTTCCAGGAAGTAGACGAAGTGATGTATCAGAAAGAGCGCCAGGTCAGGCCACGGAGCTGTGGGAGAATATGCATTCTCTCTGCTAACTCCCACGTTCCCTCCCTCCCACGAGCCAAGAATTCGGGGCATCATCTCGATTGTACTGTATTACTAAAAACATGAGACAAATCCGGATGATAGCTCGTGCACGGGCAAAGCATTAGAAAACAATTCAGGTCCGTGAAGCAGCTGGTAGCCTCAATATACTAGTTTCCCTGTGCTGAGAACAGGCTAGTTACTATAGAACACAGATAGTGGAACAATAGCACTTTCCGAAGAGATTTTTCTATTCTACTCAGTCTACATGCCTGATTGTGTAGACGTCAGGATTGCCCTACAGAAGACAGAACAGCTGCTGACATTGGACCACACTGCACAGTTCAGAATCCATCAAGACAGCAGACCAGCCACCACACCATGTTGATCGGAAGCAGATATAACACACAAAGTGTAAGCAAAGAAACCACATTGTCAGAACATCTCATTACCACTCTGCTTTCAACTATGTACAATTGTGCAGTTCGTAGTAACAGGTAAGCAGCCACAGTGATGGGGTACCAAATGACCAACTCATCCGCATGAACTTCAAAAGTATTAAAAACACCCATAGAGAAAAACGAGCATAACAAGAATAATAGAAATATTTAATTACAATAGTGATATTAATCATGGTACAGAAAGGTATTTATAAGCAGAAATAGGCGGGCATATTTTCGTGACTTTAAAACCATACGCTGGCCCCTTCAAGGCCACGGAGTTCATATTATGAAGATGTGCCGACGCTTCAGCTGGGACATTACTGAAGACCATCGGCCCATCGACTCTGGTCTCACCTGGAATGATCCCATCCTAACACTTTGAGGTCCGACCGAGAACAAATCAACATCCCAAGATTTCCCTCGATCTTGTCCGGAATGATGCCACGACTTTGGCCATGTTCCTTTCAATTCCCCAGCCACGGTCGAGTGAGAGCCTGCTCAATATCCAGCACTCCGACTCTAACGTGCTCGGCCTCTACTAGAACCCGAGTCCTAGTAGCCCTAGCCGGAGCTCACTGATTTTTCTTCGCTTTCTCTTCGCTCTCGTAATTACGGTCATCGGTTCCCTCGACCGTCTTCAGAATTGCCTCCATTTCCCTAGACTGCTTCTCCCACTCCTGTTGAGTCATCTTTGTCTCGCGCCGGAAGAGTTCATCGTTTGGCTTTCGGTAGCTGCCCCCGAGACGGTCCCAGAGAGTGGTAAACTGCCCATAGTTGTAGTTGAAGTAGAGATGGTGCATAGTGTGGCAAGCGGCGCCATTGATCACGGGACTGTTGGCAACATATTCACCGTCATGAATCAAGACCGTCCAGAAGTTGATGAAAGCGAAAAGGAGTACATAGGCAAACTTCTGAAGAGGGAAAATGAAGGGGAACACGTGGTACGGGACACTCTGGGCCCAGCCATCAACGGGGTGGAAGGCATGGGAAGCGAAGGGGCTCGGCATAATCCACTTGTGATGAGGCTTGTGAAGTTTCTTGTACACGAGTGGATGGTGCAAGCCCCTGTGGATCCAGTAGATGAAGAAATCCGTAAAGGCGATGAACAGTGGGAACTGTAAGATGCTGTAATAGGGGAATGGCTCGTCGGCAATCGAATCGTACAGTTTGGCATATCCTCGCACTTCGGCCACGAAGAAAGGCACCGTCAGGAGGGACATCACTGGCATCGACCTCATGGTTTGTGCAATCTCGAGGCGAATCTGATTCTTGAGATATTTGGGGTGTTTGACGGTCGTTTTGTCCCATACGAACATGTACGATAGGGTGGCACATATAAAGTAGATGAGCAGCCCGAAGATCCTTTTCAGCAGTGATAAACGTTAGCAATTGGCTAGTCGCAAGCGGAGCAGGGTCGGAGAGGTGCGAACCAGGTGATCAAGAAGAAGCTGACCGACTGTCGGTAGATGTTGTCCCTCGGCCAGGCGCTCATGTAGGCGTACTTGGACGGCTCAAGGCGGAAAAACTTGGTAGCGGGCTTATAGACATACGACTCCGGCTGGCCGAAAAACGACAGGGTGCCATTGAAGACCCCTTTGTCCGCGGGGAATGTGACTGAGGATGCAAGCGACGCTGGAAGGAGCGTCGCATACAGGCGATCGCCCAGGAAGGTGTCCCAGACCTCGAGGACGATATCCATGGTTGCTCGAGTCGGCAGTGCGCAGACACGGAGGCCGCAACTGGTTCGTCAAGCAGGTCCAAGGTCAGGCTAACGCGTCGCAGCTAGGGCGCAGGCGGCAGGTGACGAAGCATGAATGAAGGGAACGACGAGGAGGAGGAAAAGAGAGCGTGTGAAGAATGGGGGTTGGGGAGGAGGAGAAAATGGTGGAGGAGGAGATGGCGAGTTATCAGATCAAGGCCGTTTGAGCGGCTCGCCCGGTCTTAACCCTCCGTAGCGCACGCCTCGGAGCATCACACCAGGCCGGAGCGGCTGAGCCGGGTCCTGTTTTGTATGGGTTGAGCTTGGATGAAATGAATTGCTGTGCACGTTGTGCTCCGTGGCCAATAATAATAATGGCCCCTGCCGGCTTCTGCGCGGTGGGGAATGGTCCCGAGTCAAAAAGAAAAAGACCAAGGGGGCCCGTCGCGGCTGCAGACGCCTGCAAGCCCAACCATGCGCGTTCGCCAGCGCCCGTGAGAACTTAAAAAAACAGCAGCATCTTGAATTCAGCATGCTATGATTATGGTATATATGCACAGGACAAGGCATTTCCCGTGTATGCAGGGGATTTACATTGTCCTCGACATACCCAACAGAACGGTGACATCGACTCGCGGGATTCAGCCCGGCTTGCTACGGGATCAAAACTACAGGTACCCGGACATCGTCATATAGTATCTTTGAGGTATACTGGACGATAGGTGACTGCCTTCCAGATATTTATGTATGATAAGACCTTCCGTGGGAACCTGATGTTCATCGTGGTACTTTGTCCGGATCGGGTTTTAGTGTCAAGGACAGGCCGTGATTCCGTCACGTCGAGGACCACTACCACCTGGAAGCCGACCTCCTGTGTACTACCACGATATTATATGCTCCTGCTCCTGCTGCTGCTGCGTGTGGAAGGTGGAAAGCAGGGGCCAAAAATGGCAACTTGGGCAGTCACTAGGCACGCTACTCAGGCAAAAATGGTTGGAGTGTATGAGGAAATGGATAAACTACAGAGGGAGTACTGGCGGTGACACCACATATCTCGTTGCACGGGCTGCCGGCAAGTCGTCATTCATGTGCGGTAGAGCCACCATCCTTGAAACCTGCAAAGCACGGGCATATTCCACGAGTCGATTGCACTTGGTTTTAGGCCGATGGTGCTCCTGCTGGGAGACGAGCAGGTCTTGTTATCGTGGAATGGAAAGTACCTGCAACCATGTTAAAAACCTTGCTGTTTAGGTGATCTTAAAGCTTGGCAGCCTAGTGTTTTGAGATGATTCCGACTGAACCGTCGGACTGTGGATTGGCCGGGTTATCTTCGTATATATAGAGCGCTTCGCAGAGCTTGACGCTGAAGAGCGCAAAGTACGATGAGACCTGGACACTTGTCAGGAGCTGGCTGGGGAACTAACGGGGAATAGACACGCTCCCCTGGTGATGATCAGAAGGATGTTTCTCTGTAATATAAATAATAATATATTCGGCCTGATGGACGCACAAAGAAAACCAGGTGGGCCGCTGGCCCGTGCGCGCACGCTCCCCCAGAGCTGCCCGGTTCCCGAGCAGGCCCCGGGCAGGCCCTCCCGTACCGTGACCTCGCCGGTCGGGTATCGATACGCTTGGCGGCTGCTGACCCCTTCTAGGCCTTGTCAAACTTCTCTCTCCACCATTCTGCCACCGCCCAACCACCGCTCCTGCTCCCTCTTCCTCTCTCCAGCACCTCCCGTCATCTCGATCCTATCCCTCCACCACTGCTGACGGCCCCGTCCGACGTGGCCTCTCCTCCAACCTGCCCGTGCTCTGTGGACGGGAGTCTTGCGGTTCAACCCGTCGCCTGCCGCCTCGCTTCTCGCGCCAGAAAACACCAGCTACATCTCTGCGCGGGACCCCGTAAGTGCTGGAGCCCAACCTTCTTCTCGCCGTCGACTTCTCCCTCCAACCCCAACCCCGACCTACGTCAGGTCCTCTTGCGACCGTGTCTGATCGCCGCGGGATCCTGCGCGCTGTGGATGCGACATCACTGACGTCCTTTGCAGTCCACCCGCCTCAATCGCCTTTCCCCCCTACGGCTTCCTCCACCCGATCTGCCTGTCGCGAGCAGACGGGGTTTTTGACCAGCCCGCCGTCAAATTGACCGGATCCTGTCTTGGGCGACGAGAACAGCGACAGTCACCATGTACAACGCACATCGTGGGATGGTCCCTACCGCACCCGGCTCCCGTCTGAACGAGTTGCTGGAGCAGGTGCGGCAGGAGTTCGAAAACCAGTCCAGAAGTAATGGCGAGTTCGAGCACCAATGTACGCCTGCCGTCCCCCGTTCCCCTCCCTACCAATAGCGGACACTGAGTGCGTCACGGCGGGAGGCACCTCCCCTTTCCTCAGTGGAATCCCCCCAAGTCTTCGATATTCAGTTCCGTGGCGAGAATGCTTTCGAATCCGCGGAGAGAATGGCTGACGGATGCTGCAGTGACTGGGCAGCTTCAGGAGCTGGAGATGATCAGGCAGAAGGTCTATCAGCTTGAACAGGCCCAGATCAAGATGAAGCAAGAGTACGTACCATCCCTAGAGTACGCAAAGTATTCCCAGCTTCTAACCACCGCTCTTTATTAGCTACGAGGCGGAGATCCGAGTCTTGCGGCATGAGCTTGAACAGCGCGGCGTTCATACCGTTCCATCTCACGCTGGCGGCCCTCCGCCGCACGCTGGCCCTTCTCAGGCACCCCCGCCTGCAATTGGCCATGGCCAGAGCAACCTGTTTGGTGGGGTCATGGCCAACCAAGGAGGTAGTGGTCCCGGTCTTGCCCCTCCCCCTCTCCCGGATCAGCAGCCTCCCCAGCATACCCTTCAGCAGCCTGCTCCCGGGGCGCAACAAGGACCGCCCCAGCCACCGCAGAGCTCCTATGGGGGATACCAGCCTGGTGCTGCTGTGAACGGTATGTGCAACTGGTTGTGGTGCTGGTTCTTTGCTCGCTAACACGCATTTTGTCCTCTATACAGGTTATGGACCTCCACCACCCACTGCCTCTCCCGGGCCAGGAAAGGGTAGGGCGCGAGCTCCCCCGGGCCCTGCAACCCCTCAACAGACCCACCAAATCACATATCCGGATCCCAGGGCGTCTCCTCAGATTGCTCGCCCAACGCCTCCTAGTCAGGCACTCGTCCGTGAGCGCCCTGGAAACTGCTTGGCAAACTGGAACCCCGATGACCTGCCGCCATCGCAGAAGCGAGAGGGGCCTGATTGGTATGCTATATTCAATCCAGAGGTGCAGAGAGTACTGGACGTGGAGCTGGTGCATCACCTTGTCCACGATAGTGTCGTGTGCTGCGTGAGATTCAGCCGAGACGGCAAGTATGTCGCTACAGGTTGCAACCGTTCGGCTCAGATCTTCGATGTAGCCACGGGTCAGAACGTGGCCGCTCTCCAGGATGACAGCGTTGACAAGGATGGGGATCTGTACATCCGCAGCGTTTGCTTCAGCCCCGATGGGAAATATCTTGCAACCGGTGCCGAAGACAAGCAGATCAGGGTGAGTTTGAACTTTCTCTTTGTGACGTACTCAGCTCTGCATGCTGACCGCGTCATCCCAATACAGGTCTGGGATATCGCTACTCGGTCTATCAAGCATGTCTTCACCGGACATGAGCAAGATATCTATTCACTTGATTATGCAGGGAATGGACGTTATATTGCATCTGGAAGCGGTGACAAGACCGTGCGTCTCTGGGATGTCGTGGAAGGCAAGCTCGTGTATACTCTTAGCATTGAAGATGGAGTTACTACGGTGGCCATGTCTCCTGATGGTCACTATGTTGCTGCTGGCTCTCTCGACAAGAGCGTGCGTGTCTGGGATACCACAACTGGCTACCTGGTGGAGCGTCTGGAGAGTCCCGATGGTCACAAAGACAGCGTGTATTCAGTTGCCTTTGCGCCAAACGGTCGTGACCTCGTCAGTGGCAGTCTTGATAAGACTATCAAGCTATGGGAGCTCACGGCGCCAAGGGGCCTCTTGCCAGGAAGTGGTGTCAAGGGCGGCAAATGTGTGCGAACCTTCGAAGGCCACAAGGTTAGTTAATGTTCACCTTTTGTCACATGTGGAATTTTGTATGTGCTAACTGTTTCAATTCAGGATTTCGTTCTCAGTGTTTGCCTGACTCCCGACGGACATTGGATCATGAGTGGATCCAAGGACAGAGGCGTTCAGTTCTGGGATCCGAACACTGGAATTGCACAGATGATGCTTCAAGGTCACAAGAACTCAGGTGAGTAATCTGTGCTTCCTCGATCTGAGGGCGCTCCATTCTAACATTTCAACCAGTTATTTCTGTCGCACCCAGCCCCACAAACAATCTGTTCGCCACTGGAAGCGGCGACATGCGTGCGAGAATCTGGAGGTTTGTATTCCCCTGGGTCTTCCATTCAGACAACCTTTTGGATTGCAATGTTCTTCGAGGACTAACTCTCGTTTTCAGATATTCCACATACACCGGACGGTGATGTATTCGATATCGATGGCTTTGGCGCAAATGTGGTTTCTCCTTATTTTCACTCTGGCTCGTTTGTTTTTGGCCTGGGGTTATGCGTTCTATATGTCAAGAGCCTGTTGTCCGGTCTCACAACCGTTCCAAATAGTGAGATATCTCCCGAGCGACACTTAAAATGGGTTTGGACGAGTTACGCATTGACTTCGATCTCAAGTGTCCATCTCTCGACCTTGACTCTATTATCATCTGTATTGCTCTGCTCATTAGTTTCTCCGAAGTTGTACTCATTCACCCACGGCCTCTATCTTATCTGATGAAAGGAGAAGGGAATAAGGGAATAAGAATATGTTTCTTCAACATATGTATCCAAAATTCTAGCAGTTTGTGCTACTAGCATAGGTGTGTTCCTTTGAGAACCATTCAAGGCTTAGGGCAACCAGAAATGTCTGCAGTGCTGTCCATGTTAATGGTAACCTGAACAAGTCGGGAGGAAGCCAGCTTTCTATTGTACAATATAGTGCAGCAAGGTTCCTAGGGTGTAGGTTCCTACTGGAGATCTCCCCTCGAGATTCCTCACAATGGAGAGTCCATCTGTTCTCAGGACCGGTCCCTTTTCTTGAACGGTAGCATATATATATAATGCATGCGCTGACTCTCCCTTAAATCTTTGAAAGGATTTGACCAAGCATTCTTAAGACATTGAAATTTTCCCTCTTGTGGACAGCCGTGCGCAACGACTGAGTGCTGAGTAAGGAGGAAGAAGAATGGAATGCTACATGATCGTCTGCAGCAAATCAAAGACTTCCATGTTTGGACAGATGTTTAGCACGACCTAGGAGGATTACACATATATGCCGTGGAGTGTCTTCACTCAATTGAATTCTATTTTCTCACATTCAGGAATGGGCCATATGGAATTTTCCTTGAGGTTGAGGCAGTCGATACCATCAAACCTCATACGATCGCCTCGTCAGCAGCCTACAGGTATCCCTGGGTCAATTTTGCCGGGCCTGTGCAGACATGTGTTATTGGGGATGACAAGTTTCCGTCATACATATGTCCAAACTATGATAGCGAGGACGAAGCACGGGAAATGGGTCATCATTTTACATTTTATAAAGATACGGAATCTAAGACTGGACTATATTCTGGCAGAGAGGACTGAGGCTGGCTTCCAAGGCAGGATAATTCGCATCAGACCTATGTTCTACCCTGTTAGATTTGCGGCCAGCCTCTCCCACATAACTTTGTGGTAGTTGCGTAAAGACGGACAAACGAAGGAGCTATTATCTATATATATGTGGTTTTGGGCACATCAGTTCTGTCAAGCCATGGAAAGAGTCCTACAATAGAGAAGATAATAAATATCATGTAAATGGTACTGTATGTTTGACCCTCAAGGACCAATTACATTTTTTATTTTTCTTTTTTCGTTCTTTTTTACAGAAGATTCTTAACTTGAAACTGTTTCCCCAGGGCTTGTGGTAGCTCTGCCACCTTCAAAGCATTGCAGACTGATCGGGAAACAAAAAAGAATATTAGATCTTTCTGTTTGTCTAGAATATATATGTTACCTTGATCCATCAAAATGGTAGAGATTTGACTGTCGGGAGACAGTCTATGACGCCCAGCGCTCTGGCTGTTTCATCGCAAAACATGCCTGTAATATCAAGCAATACTGGACATCTCGACCTGCGTCCAATGTAGTTGTGCTTCCTTATTCGCTGATTGGGGCAGGCGATGTATACAATCTCACCGAACGGTTAGGTTTAATGCTCCGTATAGCTGTAGTCTATGTGAAATTGACGTTTATCATGGCGCAGAAACCACTTCGGCTTCACAAGGAATTATACTTGGCTGGGAGCATTTATCATCAGGAGGATGTGGCTGTAGTGATGCTATATATAGCGGAGAAGTGCTGTACTGTACCCGATGATGAGCGCAGTGGAAGTAAGAGATCTTCATCGGGCAGACAAGATGGGTAGGAGCTCACACGGTCACTAAGCAGGCAGTGCTAGGTATTGTCTTTCAACAGGAGACCCTGCTCGCACTTCCCCGGTCTCCAGGGGAATGGGAAACCGGCACACAGCGCCTACAATATGTATGCGGAACCTTTGCCTCACCAAACCGATCGTCTCACCTCGCATTTTCCCCTCGGGGGCTGGGTAGATCTGACTTGAAGATCCACCATCCCGGTGCGTCAAACTTGCCCGTCTCGCCGAGCTGAGCGACGGACACCCTCTTCAAGTGGCTGGTTGATACCGGCGGACATCGTGGAGTCGCAGAGAATTTAGGATCTGTTTACTCTGCCGATTGGGTCCTTCTTCCAATACCGAATCGATCAAGTCCGTACACAACCATGCTAGACTTGACCTACGCGGTCCATCGTCTGTTTTTGGCCGTTCTTCACCAGGCTTTTCCCGCGCACCGATTCTGTCATTTGTGGCATCTCAGCAGAACGATGCAAGACAGGGAAACCCATGTTACAGCGCCTGGCAGGACGTGTGTGGCCCTGCCCCAGAGCTTCATCTGAAGCTGACGCAGGGAACAAAGTTACAGAGTACGGAGCATGTACAGACTGTACAACTGACAGGGCATTTTCAACCGTCCGCGTGAGGATCGGCTTTGCCCGAGCATGGCGCCAATCACGATAACACGCTTGAGATGTTGCAGGAAGCGGGACGCAGCCGTTTCAGGGCGGTAAGATATGTGAGATCCCCACGCCTACTCGTACTCCGATGCCTTGGATCGTCTGCATCTTGGAGAGCGAAGGGCCTGCTGCCCTGATCGGTGGCAGGCAGACTGATGGGAGCGCTGCCGTGGGGTCGACAGCAGGGGCGTTGCTTTACTGGCCGCAACCCAGTGCGCTCCATCGTTATTAGAGCGGTTGGTTGAACTGTCTCCGTACGAGTTCCGCAGCGCGTATGGAGTACCTGCAATCAAATCGTGAAGCTCCGCCATGGTAAAGTGAGCCTCTCTCTCTTAGGCGCCGAAGATCACGAGGAGCACCAAGCAACGTGGCCGGCGCCGTCCTCCACTCAGCGGCGGCCATCCCTGCGCTGCTTGGATTTTCTGGTGCCACTGGCGGTTAACCGGTATTTTTTCATGGACTGAGGGTTTAGCACGCCTGTTTCAGGCCTCGCAGACGGGGGGGGGAAGCTAGGGCCGCGATGGGGGTTCCTCAGGCTGCAGGACGGTCCGGTCTTGATTCCAAGGATGTTCGTAAATTGTCTCCCCAGCGCGCTTCCCGGTGATTGATCTGCAAGATCTAAGATTGCTCTTCTCAGCTTCGGGCGCCCCGGCGGTGGTTTCGTGAGGCATAAGGGCCCCGTAGAAGGAGGCAGAGAAACAGAAAAAGCGCGAGAAGACGACCTGCAGCAGTTGATTCTATCAACACTTGCAGTAGTCATCGTCATCGGGCTTGGAGATGGCAGCCCTTGGGAGCCGTCGAGTATCACTCGTCGGCAGGCCGAGTTCTGCCCTAGCTTGCAAGCAACACGAGAGCCACGACAAACGGTCCCTAGAAAGACGCCAGGGCGACCTCTCACGGGCCCGTCCAACGGTCCCAGATGGAGACTGTTGCGGACGCCCTGGACCGCTGCAGGAACATACCGCGTTACGGAGGCTTGGCTAGAAGACGGTGTTGTCGAACCGCTCAGGGGAAAAGAAACAAAAGGGCATCTGATGTTGATGCAGGACAGTATCGATCTATCAGGAACTTTTCTGGCCTATTCAGTCCGTTTCAGCCAGGGCCAACGAGGGCGTTGGATTAGTATATGCTTCCGTACTCCAAGGGAGCCATACGGCAATCCGGAGGACATACGTACATGGCGATAACGACACGGGAGCCCCTCATGCTTCTTTTTTGAGAAGAAAACAGAACACCGCGCCGCCTGCAGCCCAGGGCCAATGACGGCCGCATGGGGATGGTCTTTTCCGCCGTTGCCGGCCCCCAAAAGGCTCGAGGCGAGTCGGAGGACGGCGGTGGGTGCGGCAAGGAACAGCAACGCCCACGCTTATGTGCCAAGAGCAAGAGATCTGTCCATCCTGGAGTTGGAGCCCCCTTCGTGTTCATGTCGTCCGGTCGGGTGTCTGCCGGCGTGGTTGCGGATTTTTTTGTTCGATTGTATACTATTCCTCCATGCTACACTCTCCCGTGCGCTGCCACGCCCGCTGCTCTCCTCAAGACATGGCCGTTTCGCAACAAGCAGCAAGAGAACTCGTACAGCGTCGATGCTCGGTCGCAGCTAGCTGGGACTCGCCGAGTGGCACAGTCGAACCACCCCCGGTCGGTCTCGCAGACCCCGGTCGCAGAGCGCAAACCCCCACCGTCTTGGATCTCAACCTGCGCTCCAAATCGGATGGGATGCTGCGTCTCCTGGCCCAGGACGGAACGTCGCTGGGCTTCCGCGATTGGTGCTTGCTGCTCGTCGCGCCTCTCGCCTTGGGCGGCTGATCCGCAGGCTGGCCGGACTTGGGCACCAGAGCTCTCCATGCCTCCTCCTCCTCCCCCGTTTGGGGACGTCACGGCAGCCGTCCATCTTTTTTTCTGCGCCCGGGCAGGGCTGTCGACAGAGCTGAGACTGAGAGGACCCCCAACGGGGGGTTCAAGTCCCTGGCCCTGGCCCACGAGGCAGATCCTGGCCGTGTCCATCCCAGTCCTTTTCTACTACTGTACTGTACAGTACAATTACAATCCGGGGGGCACGGGCGATGTATATCTAGTTCTAGATCCTCCGCCTCAGATAACATTATTATACCTGCTCGGACTGTTGTTTGAAATGACGTCCCCCGTTTGAGACACCACCCAGACCCATTCACCAAGCATCTTCCCTGTCTTGTGTCTTCTCAGCTTCTTCTTGTTCAGGTCCTCAGCGCCAGTCATATATCCGGTTGCCTGAAGCGCGGGAGAGAGAAAAAAGTCCGTTTCCATTGATTGAACTCTTTCCCCCCCGGACGGAGGTCATTCTTGCAGTCCCCTCGTCGACGTCAGGCTTGTGTCTAACTGCTGGCAAACCGGTATTTTCCAACACATTGGCTGATCCAAGGCGTGCCGTGCTCTCTCCGTAGCGCCTGTGGCACTGTTATTTCCTCTGCAAAGCGAGATGGAAACAGCGGTCCCGGTTTCCTATGGATTTCCTGGCCCTGAAATTGGAGCTGTTGCACCGCGCCGGCTGATCAATTCACACGTCGAACACGGCGTCCCTTTCTATCCCAATCCTTCGGTCGCATATGCGCCACCTTTCCAGTCTTCCTCTTATGGTTTCAGCCATGTCCAGAATAACCATCCCGTTCCCTTCCATTCCTTCCTTGGAACCGCGCCACAGATCCAACCCCAGCCTCTGCGACTTTCATCCGAGCCGCCGCCCCTGCAGCCACTACCCAATATTTGGCATGCGAAGAATGCGCTTGCCAGAGTGTTCAGAGATCCCCAGGTGAGGATCGATGATCGTGCCGGGGTACAGTCGAACACGACTCAGGGCTCCAGCGCTGATGCCAATGGCGGCAAGGCCAACGTGGAGGTGGATTTTTCTACAGAGGTTGATCTGTTGATGAAGACAATCCAGTCCAAGTCCGGCCCGCAGACGCATGGGTCGCTCCAACTGCCATCGCTCCAACAGTTTACTCATGGAAGTAACAATGGTTATCTACCCACGTGCTCCAGCTCTGCATCGTGAAATGCTTCTAACACTTAGAGACCGAATAGAAACGACGGGCCAGAAGTCGAAAAGGAAGTATGAATGCAGCCTGCCCCATTGCAGAAAGAGCTTTTCTCAGAAAACTCACCTCGACATACACATGCGGGCTCATACCGGCGACAAACCATTTGTGAGTGAGCACTGGTTCCTGTCCACAGTGCGAACTTGCGCTTATCTTTCCTGTACTGTCTTGGACAGATTTGCAGGGAGCCATCGTGTGGTCAACGCTTTTCACAGCTGGGGAATCTGAAGGTAGGATCCCCAGGGGTTATGCCAGGTTGGTGATCACTCATCTAACATTATTGCCCTTCCCCAGACCCACGAACGGCGCCATACCGGTGAGAAACCTTATGCCTGCGATATCTGTCACAAGAGATTCGCTCAACGCGGCAATGTCCGGGCCCATAAAATCACGCATGAGCAAGCAAAGCCTTTTACCTGTCGTTTGGACGACTGTGGGAAACAATTCACCCAGCTTGGCAACCTCAAGGTCTGGCTTCGACCACTCTCCAGTCAACAACAAGGATTTTTTTTTATCTGACCGATTGCACAGTCGCACCAGAATAAATTTCACGCGATGACGCTGCGCAGCCTGACTGTTAAATTCTCGGCTATGCGCGAAGGGGAGCCTATGACACCACAAGATCGAGATCTTTGGGAGTACTTCGCCACGCTCTACAAGAACAGTAACAAGGGTATCAAAGGAAGAGGAAAGGATCGCAGGATCTCTTGTACCGCAAAATCGAACCCCCACGGCGATGGGGGAACCAGCGCCCGGACATCCGGGAGCGACGACGATGTCAAGAAGCGTTGTAGCAGTTTCGAGGAATCTTCCTACAATGATGGATCTAGTAGTGATGAAGAAGCCCGTGGACATTTTTTGAGTAACAGAAGAGACTAAAGAGAACATGTCTGTGCTTACATTACATTACTACAGGCAGCAAAATGCCACAAATGATACTGTCCTACACTGTGCTTTGCAGGTATCACTCTCCTCTTCTCCTCACGCCGAGGACAGGTTCCTCAACCACCAAGATTCATTCTTACTGCTCATTTTCGTCATTACATATATATCATACTGATGATATCCCCACAGCCTTATTTGCTTTTCTAAACTGCATTCATTATTGCAGAAGATTGTTTCTCTGCATATAGGAGTCTCTTAATGCATACGCAGCTTGGAAAGAGCCGAGTCATGGAGAGTGGTATGTTGCGTTCTTTTGAGATTTCATGATTTTTCTTTTTTTTTCCAAGTCATGAGATCGTCAGGGAAACTTGTCACAGACGAGGACATGCGCGCAAATAAAATTCGCGGTCCAGAATGTTTTGAATGGAGTTTCTTCTCGTGTGCAGGGGTGAAGAAGCACGATCGGTACCTTATAGTGTCCCTGCGCAATGAATACAGCTGCAGGGCCATATTGGATTACAGTCATCACTTTCCTCACTAGCGTTCTCCAGTGCACCCAGTGCAGTCAGCGCTCACTGCTTCAACGCATGCACTTTTGCAAAGATTCCCTCTGTAGAGTCCCAAATTATATATTAGAAGGGATAATCTCATTTGCCGCAACTATCGGAAGGCAGATTTTATATGAGCCTCCGGTAGACAGCTATGGACCTGTGTACGCTCTCGGATCTCAGGTAACTCTCGGCGATCTTACAGCTCGGATTCTTTACCAAGCAAAGGAGATGTGTCGACGGAATCAGCATCAGCTGCTTGACAGTGAGTTGCTCTCAACCAAGATTTGAGGCTAGTTTGGGTAGATAGAGCTTTGTGTTTTCATACACAAGGAACGTCATCCATGTGCTTGGAAGGACTCTGAGTAGATTTGGCCCGAGACCCTTGTAAAAGCCACTTAAACCCTCGTTGCGCCAGATCTGTATAATAGCATCCGTGACTCCTCGATAGACAACAGCAGCGTCATAAGTCTGCAATCGAGCCCTGAGAAGTTGGTACGGGTAGGTGACACTTCCGGCAAATATCTTCGATAGACTGGAAATAAGAAGAAGGTCGAGATTGCTTAATTCCCTTCTTGTTGTACTTTTTGCGCCGGCATCTGTCGAAACGAGGTTCGGGAAAGTTCCTCTGGAACGGTATAGCTTTAATTGCTCGTAGGCCATAAACTGGAGCGCTCCGTGACTAACCCCAAGCAGTGCAGGCAAGAGGCCGCGGTAGAAGCCAGCGACACCTTCGGACCGAAAGATCTGCAGAGCTCCAGATGTGAAAGAAGGGTATGCTCCGGGCGTTCGCGATCCGGTAGACAGCATACGCGTCTTTATTACCCATATAGGGTTTGTGAAGATAGCTGTAAGAAGACCTGTAGTTACACAAATCAGAAATTGCACAAAAAAAAGAAAGAGCGACGAATTTGACACTCGTCGGGCATACCAGCCGTTCCCGACGCAATGAAATAGTCTGAAGAAGTAAGATGGGCTCTTCCAGGGTCGCGGAATCCATGCATTATGTCCTTGATATTGCTGTAGAACAGAAAATACAGCCCCCAACTAGTCGAGTTCCCTATGACGTTAGGGGTCAATCCCCTGTAGAATGCAATGATACCGCCTTCATTTTGGTATATCTCTCGGACTACACGGAGGGAACCGCCAATTCGAGAAGATAGTCGATCCACTGAAGCAAGCATGGAAACACATTAACCAATCAGTTTCTATAGTGAATTCTATTTGTGAAGAGGGTATTATTCTGTACCTTGCAGTCGAGTCTTGATCAGGTCCAACGGATGTAGGCAAACGGTAGAGACAACTCCTGCCGTGAACCCCGCTATGGTCTCAACCCAGGATGACGCAGTAACATTTTTGTCGGTCATGGACCTTGACACTTCCACAATAGCTGTGGACAAGGATTTTGAACTTCAGGCTAAGAAAAAGGAACGTTCCGCAAAAGTTCCAATAATGAAGCGTGTGTTGAGGTTTTCAGCGGTTTGTGACGGCAGAATGGCCAAGGCCAGCCGTTGGTTTTTAACCTTAGGTGGGGATATGGCTAAGTCAAATGGATGTCAGGTCTGTGTATCAAACGGATAAGTGCCTACTGACTTCCAGTGTCGCATTCGGCAACCAGAGCTAAGCAAAAAGACACACTGTATTAGAGAGGCGCTGAACATTATTGGGACGTTTCATCTTTGTGCTGCCGGAATGAAAGCCGGCCCCATGATTCCACATGTGTTTTTGACCTAATACTGCATACACATCGATAAATCATCCTGGAGATGGAGAAGATGATTTTGCATGAATTAAGTAAGATTCTAATCTAACTTGCGTTTCATGTCATAGATAGAACGAGACGTAATGTACATGTAATTTGTAAATGCTTCCAAACCCAAATGGGCAGCACACAAGCCGGCTTTTGCTGAATCCCTGCATCGCCCGACGTTGGGTCTCATAGATGGCTAGAGCCGAAATGAATCACTTCATCCATGATGATATAAACGACGCCTTCAGTTATCCTCCATGTCAGTCTTTATGCAAGCGGCGAGAGCAACCTAGTAACGGGGTTAGCAGTCGGCGATGTTTCGATGCAGGATAGTCGAATATTACTTGAACAGCGATGGTCGTGGTTCACTGTAAGTGTATCCTGTTGATGCGTCAATAAAATCCAGGCAATGCGCAACCCGAATGAACAGCATACCGAGGTAGATAATCAAAGGCAGATATCCACTATTGACGGCAAACCGTTAATCATCCTCTACATTCGGGGTCTAACTGCGAGAAGGCTCACTAATGAATAGCGACTCTTGAGATGTCAATAATCTTGGAGATACGCTCCTGAACATTGCAACAGGCGTCAGCAATTTAGTCGAGAAAAATATGTGTATAAGATCCATGCCAACCTTGGTTTCCTCCGAAAACTGGACCATCCTGAAGGCGATCTGCAGTAACAAGGGAATCCTAGAATTTTGCTACCGAATAGCGAATAATAAATATATTTGAGATGGTAATATGCCAGAGGCCGTGCACGGACAGGTCTATGTGAGCGATGAATGAGTTCTTTGCAGAGGCGGCCAGGATTGGAGTCCCAGAGCTCCGAGCCGAAATCTTTTTCTGGAGCCGCAAGCGCTCGCTGCGGCAAGCTCTAGAGGCGCGAACGAATGCCTGCCCGAGCTCCCCTGGACATCACAACCTCACGATCTTCGCACAGCACACCCTTGTTATCACCGCAGCTCTTGGTGCCACCCAGTTGTCTGCAATTTCTTGCTTCCTGTGCGTGAGCTCCTGCTATCAATATCTGTCAATTCTATATCCCCTCTTAATCTCTACCCGTCTTCTATGCTCTCGGCGCCATGTCCGGCGCAAGACACTGGTATGTTCAGCTCCTAAGCGAGGCACACGTCAATTCAGCCAAGACTGATGCTGACCGCGCTTTTTTTAGGGAGCAAGATAAAGAAGCCACGGTCTATATTGGAAATCTCGATGAACGAGTTACAGATAGCCTGGTATGGGAGCTGATGTTGCAGGCCGGGCGCATCGTTAACGTTCATCTGCCCAAAGATCGAGTTACCCAGACACATCAGGGGTATGGGTTTGTGGAGTTTATCAGCGAGGAAGATGCCGAATATGCTGCGCGGATAATGAACGGAATTCGCCTGTATGGCAAGCCGATACGCGTAAATAAGGCCTCTGCGGACAAGCAGAAGACGGTCGAGATCGGTGCAGAGCTATTTGTCGGGAATCTCGACCCTATGGTTACGGAACAGATGCTCTACGACACCTTCAGCCGTTTTGGAACTCTGCTCTCCATCCCCAAGGTGCGTCCAGTCAGAGTTGCTACTAGTAGTCTTACGTAGGCCACTAACTAGATTGCAGATTGCCCGAGATGAGTCGAATCTATCAAAAGGCTATGGGTTTGTGTCATTTGCCGACTTCGAGTCTTCGGACGCTGCGATAGCCAACATGAACGGCCAATATCTCATGAATAAGGAAATCTCGGTGCAATACGCATACAAGAAAGACGGTAAGGGTGAAAGGCATGGAGATGCAGCGGAACGGATGCTGGCTGCACAGGCTCGTAAACATAACGTTCATCCGCAGCCGCAACCGCTTCCCCCACAATTCCTAGGCGGAGGAGCCCCCATGATGCCATCAGGGGTAGGGAATAATGATGGCGCTCGTCCTTTCAGCGGTCCGCCAGATTTCGGTGCAGGAAGAGCTGCTGTTCCCAGTGGCGGTTACCAAAATGTGCCACCTGCGCAGCAAAACCGGCCGGCTCCTCCTCCGCAATCCCTCGCTGCTCCTCCCCCTGGTCTGCCTGCACGACCACCTCCTTCTCAGGCTGGCTATGGGGGTCCGCAGGGCTTCATGCCTCCAAGTTTCAGCAATGCCGGTCAGCAGCCTGCCTTCCCACCCCAAGGAGCTCCGCCGCCGAGATTTGGTCCTGCTAGCTTCGGGCCTCCTGGAGGGGCATCCGCTCCCCCTCCACCACTGCCACCAGGCTTCCAACAATCAGGATACGGCAGAGGTCGCTGAAGACGTTAACTTCCAGAGAAGATGTACTTGGATATCTCTTATGCGCACTCGCGGCCTATGACCAACCATGACTCTCCGAAAGCGATCTTCAGGGTAGGTAGAAATCGTGCCGAGCACGTCAAGAGGACGTCGGTACGGGCGGGAACGGTCGGTCACTTGATATCCAGAAAGAGTGCGAAAACGAGCGCGGAGGCAAGGATAGCAAGATGGAACGTGTACGACTAAGGAAAGAGAGATGTATGTTCGAAGTTACGCAAATAGCGCTCCATGGATGTATAATAGATTAATCGGAAAACGCGAAATGCTCAGGTATGACAGCCGATCGCAAAAGGACCAAATTTAATCAGAATCAGAAAAATCAAAAAGGAAAAAGCGTTGTGCAGTGGATATTGTTGCTCACGTAATCCAATGAAAGGGCAATAGTCACGAACGTTGTGCGGGCAGACTTCGATATTAGCCATGTCATCTCCAAGCCCAGACATGCGTTGGAGACAGTGCCGTCGAAAGAATCAATCTTCCACTCGAATGCGAAATCGATACTCGTGCCATACGGAAAACGACGGCAAGAGAGACCGATCGTTGGAACAAGCTACCTAGATCATGAAAAAGAGACAAACTTTGGATCCCTGGGACGACCATCCGGACCGATGTTGTTCTTAGCAAACCGCTGCTCTGTATATATCCGGCGGGCTTCATCAAAGCCAACACCCCGGCTCTTCATGATCTTCTGGATCGCACGCTTGGCTCTCTGATCCAACCCCGCCCTCGAGTCGCCTTCTGCGACGTTAGCGGAAAGGTCAAAGTCTGAAGAAGTGAATCCAGCTTCAATATCGCCGGCGAAGCTTGACGGCAGACGATGATAGAGATAGTCAGGCACTGGGACGAGCGGGATCCATCGTGACCGGGTCAAATACAGTGCTTCAGGCTGTCAGACCAGGACAGACGCAACCTCCCAGGACAGAAGGACTTACCGGTACCACAGACAAGGACGAAGAGGGTAAGAAAATAGAGGTAGTAGCCCATGATTGATGGCTTTGTGTAGTTTGGTAGTAGACAGATACCTGTGATTGCAAGTTCGCATGAAAGGGTGATTGTGGTGAAGACGTAATCAGATATGGGTGATGTACGCGCCGCAGTGGGGGATTCAATGGATGTTCTATGCCATCCTAGAGTAGAAGGAATGTGGACTACGAGTGCTGGTCGGGCAGAGAACTGCCACGACACAGCCCCAGATGCATAAGAGAATGGGAGGCGGGGAGGAACGTAGGTGTAGATGGGCAGGTAACAAGATACCTCCTAGGCAGGGAGGTGCAGCGCTAACAGCAGTCCGTACGGCGTAGTTTGAGAGGCTCAGACGTTCCTACGCTGCTGGAAGTCGCCTTGTAGCAGCCTAAAAAGCAAGGCATCAGCTAGCCCCGCCTTTGCCGGCGCCTAGTCTCAAAGCAGCCCGCTTAGCGAGTCACCTAGGGCAGCGACCCCGGCAGCCGTTCTTGGCGCTGGCACACACAATTCTCGCGAAGGATACAACGTTCACCACCAAGCACGACTCTTGCTGCGCTCATCATCCTCTCCTTGTGACCTCAGGACGAGAACCTTCTCACCATGGCTGCCGAAAGACCCAATGTCTCCAGCGACCTGATCTGGGAGATTACCCGTACGTTTCCTCTACATACATTTCCCCTACAAGGACTCCCCGCAAGGAAGTGACGCACGTCCATAGCTATCCATCTGCCGACCTTCTTCACATCGTACCATTCAGCTGGACTGTTGAAGGCACGCTAATAATTCTGCTTTCCACGTTCAGGCCCGCAGAATGCCTTCTTGGTCAAGCGCAAGACTGCTGGCGGTGTCCAGTTCTCCCGTGATCCTCTCAATCTGGTCAACAAGCACTCGCGCAAGGTACGGGGAGACTCGCCCCTAGCTCTGAGCTCGGCCTGGATGTTAACAGCGGATTTCTTGTGCTCGTTTTAGTACGCCGGTTTTGTCAACGACAAGGTATCTTGAGTCTCTGCGCAGATTGAAAACATCGGACCCATTCTCACCCGCGCTGCAGGCCATCGGGGTGCAGCCCACTGCCAATGGCGGCGTCGTCATGATCTCCAAGAGACCCGGCAACCCAAACCGCCCTGCCCAGAACACGGTCACTGTCACCTGGAACCCCAACGCCTCCAACCGCAAGTGAGTACTAGAATCCATTTGGTGAAAGTGGCAGGCCGAAGTTTTCGGGGAACCGGCACTCGCAGATAGAATCACAGCAGACCGCGCTGACTAGAGGGGACTCTGTGCAGGATCTACAAGGCCGTCGCCAGCAACACCGCCAAGAACGGCTATCGTGCTGACCTTCGCGCGGAGGCTGTTGCCCGTGCCAGCGCCATCCGTCTGTCGCAGCGGCCAAAGAAGGACGCTCCTCCAGCGAAGCTGAGGGGGGCGAAGGCAAGGAAGGCTGCTGAGAAGGCATCCGCGTAGAAATACCTGGATGCGGCAGCCTGAGGATGTGGGAGATTGTTGAGAGGGGGCGCAGAGAAAGGAGCGCCATGCTGGCAGGGTTCTGTTTACAAATGTCGCAGGAGAAAGGTAGCCGTCTTTCTGATGCAGCAGCGTTGCTATCGGGCACTGCTTTGCCCAAGCACTATAGATGTCCGTAGGAGAAACTTCTGAATTCCTTCCACGGCAAAAAAGTAAATAATATACCAGACTTTGTTGACTTGCGACCTTTTTCTGTTTCTGAGTTTGACTTCCGCTCTTCCTGTGCCCATGCCTCGGAGCCGTGGAAAGGCCGTCAGCCGGGCCGAACCAGATCAGCCGGGCGTCAAGACGGTAGGACACCCGGGGTGCTTTCCGTACATTTGCCGTAGAGCTGCACCGCACCCGCCTTTTCCCGACAACATGATGGGTCGAAGGGCAGAGCCGGACGTGGCAATGGGAAAGAGACGAGAATTGCCAGGGCGGATGACGGTTGCCTGGGGGGTCCAGCCATGCGCGTTCGCCCGCCGTGCCCTCGGCCCCTCCCCCTCAACCCCGCAGAGTCCGGCGACCTTCCACTGGTCCGTCCGGCACCTGGCCGTCTCCGTAACATGCGCCTGCCATCCTTGTCCCGCGGTTGAAACGTCCAAGGTACAGTACCTTGACTTTCTCTTGACCTTCCCTTGCCCCTCCTTCTCTTCCTCCTCCTCTTCCTCCAGTCCCCAGTCTTCCCCTTCACTACCCTTTCTTCACCACCAACCGGACCAACCTATTGGCTCCAGTGAACACAGTCGATCCTCAAAACTGGCCCAACAGTCATAATCCTCCATCATGGTGAAAGCAGGTCTGTTGATCCAGCCCGAGCATCCAGTACCCCCTTGACCGTCTGGTTCTTGCTGATCTTCTGATAGCTATCCTCGGAGCTTCTGGCGGCATTGGCCAGGTCTGTTGTGTTCCCTTTCTCTCCCCGACCAAGTCGCGCTTTTTCCGATTTGATATCTAACCATGATCTATCATCTAGCCCCTTTCTCTTCTGTTCAAGATCAGCCCCTTGGTTGACGAGCTCGCCCTCTACGATGTCGTCAACACTCCTGGCGTGGCTACCGATCTCTCACACATCTCCTCGATTGCTGTGCGGGTCCTCCTGTATTTCCCCGTGTAATGCTCTGACTCTGACATATGGGCAGAAAGTTTCGGGTTACTTGCCAAAGGATGACGGGTTGAAACACGCTCTGACCGGCGCCGACATCGTCATCATTCCCGCCGGAATCCCTCGTTAGTCCCCCCTCCTCCCCCCTCCCCCTTCCCCGTTACACACAAGCCCGCTCATCCCGACAACTCCATTGAATAGGCAAGCCGGGCATGACTCGAGACGACCTTTTCAAGGTCAATGCGGGAATTGTGCAGAGCCTGGTCAAGGGCATCGCAGACTACTGCCCTAAGGCGTTCATACTGATCATCTCAAACCCTGTTAACTCTACTGTCCCCATCGCTGCGGAGGTCCTCAAAGCGGCTGGCGTATTCGAACCTAAGCGTCTTTTCGGTGTCACTACGTTGGATGTTGTCCGTGCCGAGACCTTTGTTCAGGAATTCAGTGGTCAGAAAGATCCATCCAAGACGACTGTTCCAGTAATTGGCGGACACTCCGGAGATACGATTGTGCCTCTATTTAGCCAAACCAAGCCAGCTGTTCAAATCCCGGCAGACAAATACGATGCCCTCGTGAACCGTAAGTCGGTCGGGAGAAAGAATGACGTTAGGCCTCTCGCTGACAATCAACAGGCGTTCAGTACGGCGGCGACGAGGTCGTCAAAGCCAAGGACGGCGCCGGCTCTGCCACACTGTCTATGGCGTGGGCTGGCTTCAGGTCTGCATTATCTGTTTTCCAGAAAAGGAGTCGTGGAGAGCTAACTGCAAGCAGATTCGCTGAAAGTGTTATCAAGGCTATGAAAGGCGAAAAAGGCATCGTCGAGCCTACCTTCGTCTATTTGCCCGGCATCGCGGGCGGCGACGCCATCGCCAAGGAAACTGGCGTTGACTTCTTTTCGATTCCGGTGGAGCTTGGAGTAAGTAGAAATACTCAACAACTTTTTCGTCTTCCACATAGAAAGCTAACGCTATGTACAGCCCGCTGGCGCGGAGAAAGCTATCAACATCCTTGGAGAAGTCACTGAGCAGGAGAAGAAACTGCTTGAAGTCTGCACCAAGGGTCTGAAGGGCAACATTGAGAAGGGCATCGACTTTGTCAAGAACCCCCCACCAAAGTAAAGACCATTCCCGCCTGCTGTCATTTCCAGGGCTTTTCCTTGCATTTCGGTAACTTTCTTTCATTCTTTTCTCCTTTGCACTGTGATCCGTCTTCGACGGACAGCTTCCGGAGCGTCGAGCTTGATCCACAGACTTGAAAGACCCCTGCTAATCATTGGTACCCTGGAAAGATAGGCTTTGATGCGTGTGAGAACACTTTAGACGATAAGCGACGTAGCGATGAGTTGCTTCCGTCGATCTTCTGAATGCAACGTAGAGATATGCGCAGAAAGAGACGAAATAAAGGATTCCCTCTTCATACCTGCTTGTTCAGATCTCCGAAGGCTGTGTAAAATGCAACCGCCCTCGCCAGTTTGTAGAGCATCAGCATCGACATGGAACAGAGATCCTGTAGTATTCCATACATATCTCTTCGTAAGGGTCCGAGGGCTGCGTTTCAAGTGAAATAGAGCCTTCTTAAGGTCCTCTCTCAAGGTTTTGGCTGTACCGTTTTTATCTGGAACGTCGCTCCGGGGAGGTCAGACGTCTCAGCTTGTACTGTAGCATTGATACCCATCCTTGCCAGTCCTCCACGTATCACGCCACATGGGAACCACAGATACTACTCTTATGGTCAGATATACGGTAGAAGTCAAAGAAGTCAACTGTCAGATGCATTATCTTACAGCTTGTGCCCTTGCGACAGCGTCGCTACGCACCGACATACTCATCCTTGCGAACGGTCGAAATGAATTATCGGTCAGGACATAGACGCCCTGTGAATTCAACAGACATTAGCCTCAATCAATTCAAGCTACATATTTAAGACATTGCCCCAATTTTGGAAAAGTGGTATCGGCGAAAATTGGGCGCTTGTCCTCACCCTGTGGTTCGTTTTTAGATTATCAACTTGCTTTCTGAAGAGAATCGTCCATAGATCCTTGCAGAGAAATTTTATCACATCGAGGTTATCCGTGAACCGAGGACGATCTCTAGAGAATCTATTAAACGTTATATCTCAAGTCAGCCACTACACTCAGACTAGATCCTTAACCGAGCAATTCGCCGTCTTTCAGCTCTGAGCCTGCACCCCAGATCGACTCTCACTTGGGAAAAGAGAGTCCCCTCCCAATGCCTGAAAAGCTGCTGGATCCCATACGCGCTCACCTCTCTGCAAGTCCCTGCCCTACTCTATACCCCAACGACTCCAGGCGGTAGTAGGTCGCCTCCCTTTGCTCCTCTTCGTCCAGTTTTTCGTCGGGGGCCGAGAGCTCCTGTGCCAACCGCTCCGCCATAGGCACAAGCTCTATAAGAAGAAAATCAAGGCACGACGCACTGAGGAATCGTGCATGAGGATCTGAAGCGCTGTATGGTGGCACGGGCGTGTCGAAGGACATTGCGAAGAGGAGAGTTGCCGCAAGAGGGAACTGCCACGGTTTTGGTACGGTAATTTAAAGCATAGAGAAATTTTAGACCCCTTTGATCCTTGAGCTGGTGCGTCACGGCGTCACGATTGAGAGAGATGTTTGGTTTGCTCATCGATGTGCGCCAACTGGCTGGATTCCGCTGTCCAGAAGTCAGGAGTCAGACTTCCCCGGCACGGAGATTATTCCGCCCAGCCTGAAATGGAGTACGTAGTTACTAACCTTCACACCTACAGGCTAAAGCCAACACAGAAGGCACTATAGTATACATTTACACTTCAGGAGTGAAATTTATATGTATAATAATTGAATATTATTTAAGGTGTGGTGATAGCTATTTGCTCATGCATCATGTGCATGTCTGTAAAACTGCTAAAAACATTCCTTAACCTTCCCAATGACAGTTTCTGGAAGGATAATAATTACAATTCATTGTAAACATCATAGACCGATAAATAGATCTCCATTTCTGTGTAAGGCCCAGTCGGTTTTTTTTCCCATCCATACGCAACAACATTGAAAAATTGCAGACCGTGTCCCAAATACGATTCCATCCAACGCCAGATCCCGACTACACCAAACTCCGTGCAAATTCTGCATAGTATGAGATCATGCATCATAATAGAAAGTAGCTTGACTATTGGATCCAGAACCATTTTGACTGGAAAGGTTTAAGCTGGTACCATTTAGAGGGTTACCATCCGATGAGTTAGGAAACCTCTGAGAACAGAGCCGATCTGGGAGATTGAAAACTGCCCGTTTCGCCGGTCTAGATTGGGTATCTTCATCGTCACTGGCGGTCAGATCGATAACCTGAACCGCATGTCGTTTGTTGGTCGACTGACGTGCAACAGGGGAGACTGTCGAAGGCTCGCGCGACTGAACAGGTGTCCGTTGCAGCGCAATATGTGCAGGAAGAGGCTCCTGTTTTAAAGACGGTATACCGGGCTCTTTAAGCTCTATCAGGTCGTCATCTTCGCCTGGATTAGTAGTAGCGCCGCCCATCCTTGACGATTCTTCGCGATTAGGGGTGGACCATTTGCCATCAGGCTCTATAATAACTTGTTCAACTTCAGAAGGCGTAGATCGAAGTATCTCGTCCACATATCTGGCTAGTCAGATAGGGATACATGACGACGAAAGGAGGGGACTCACTGATCAATCTGCAGAGATTCAAAGCCGGCGGCCTTGCTACAAACAGGACATGTCCAAGTCGGCAACTGCTCTTGCAGTTGAAGAAAGGATGATGCATCAAAGCATTGGTTATGTGAGCATATGACGGATCGGCATGGGACCTCAATTCGCACTGTGGATAAAGGGCACTTCAATGACATAACACTCGAAGTGGTAACAATGTCTGCATCTTCAGCCCTACTTCTCACTAATAAAGGTCAGATATCGCATCATAAAACGGTCTGGCTGTGAGCATACTCTCTCGCAACACCTGCTCCTTGGAGATCGTCTTTCTTGCTTTCAACTCTGCCACAAGCTCCTCGACTGGATGTCGCTGAACAAGGTTGACGAGGACAAAAAATTTCTGCAGATGGCATTAGTAACACCGGAAATACTTGACAACAGATTTACTTGGGAGCCCATTTAAGCTACTGGTTCATGCTTGCCTTCTGCGTAAGAGCATATGTCATAACGATATGGTTTGGATACCCTGGCTTCTTACGAATATAACTAGTCACATCTGCTGGCCTGGTTGAACCTGGCTTATTCTTAAGACCCCTGAGATTAGCCTTAACTTCATCAAGATTCGCCTTGAGCTCGACCTGGTGAGGGAAGGCAATATCCGACTTGGTATATTGGTTGAGACCAGTGTCTGCGGCGCAGTAAACCATTACCCGAATATTCGGGTCACTTTGGAGCCTTGCAGCAACTGTTGGAGTAAGAACAACTTTGAGCTCCACGCTGTCTCTAGTGTGTTCGCGTACTTCACACGTTTTAGCATTCTCATAAGCACAACGCGCCCTCTAGGAAATGAGTTCACACCTTTACATTCCACAACCGGCGTAAGCGGCTCAAGAATAGTGTAGAATGGACTGTCTTTAAAAGTGAGGCGACCTGGAGTGTACTGAGCCATGCAATCCAATGAGAAGAATTGACAGGGCTGACCTGGACACATACCAGTCGGAAATGGTTGAGACGGCATCGTGACATCGAGAGAAGACGGTTTGCTTTGGGTCGAGAGAGACTGTTGGGCAGAGTGAGAATTATACTGGTGTCTGGAGGGTGACTGTGTTGGTGTTGGAGGTATCGACCGCTGGGCTGTGGCATAGATAAACTTCTTGAGCCGATCGTAACGCTCGGTGTGTCCCCCTTTTATAAGTCTCTCAATATCTGTTTTGTCGCATGACGCGAAAAGTCAGCAAGCTTTCAACCATCTCCACGAAAACTAGCAAGTAGAAGAGGAAACACCAGTGGATCAAATAAAAGGCAAGGACGAGAGAAAGCTGGGTTGATATGACGAACAGTCAATAATGCGGAGCTGCAGCGAAACCTTGACTCCAGAGACGGCAAGGTTTTCGCTCCTCAATATATCTTTTAGCTGCGCATTTGTCAGCGTCTTTACCAAGGCAATAACGCTCTGGGAATCGGAAGCCTGTCCCGCAGATGCCATGTTTCAAAAAGCCGGAAGAGATAACAGAAGTAGAGATCTTGAGAACCGCCAACTCCCGTCAGGATAAGTAATAGCTCGAGATAGCAGTTTTGCGTGAAATGAGCTTGTGCAGGAACATTTCAGAGCTCTTTTCCCGGGAGATGATCCAGGAGCCGACAATAAAGAGCGAGCCAGACCTCTGTTGTGCTGCTTCTGCCCATGTGAAAGACTTGTGATGGGTTGGTTAGGCTGTCGCTGATATGATGACATAAGACAATTCACCCAGCCAGGATCCGACAGGCGCACTCCATGCATTGCCCCAGTTCCCTAAAAGGACAAAAATTGTGAAGTGCTGGATAACATCGCATCTCACCCAACTAGCGGTATTATCTTTATTATTCACAACCGCAACACTGACAAGTCTATTCTCTTCAAATACACACAATGGCCAAAGGCCTGCGCTCAAGCGTGCGGAAACGCAACAAGGCCAAGCTTCGAGCCACCGTCTTTGGACCCGCTGCAGATGCGCGGACCGCGAGGCTCTCTGCGAAGCTACAAGAACTGGCTTCTCAGCCACGGCCGAAAAAGTCAGAAACAGCCGATATGGAGTCGAATGGTGCTGGTACGTCCGTCAGAATCGTAGCACAAGTCTCTACGCTGGTTAAATGTCGAGCAAGTATCTCATTTTTTGCCTAGATGACCAAGGTGAAATCGGAACGCAGACAAAAGATGCACAACGTGACGGAGGTAGGTCTTCACAATTGCCATTGCTGAAATGATCACAATTCTAAATTTGCCGATCATCCTCTTTCTGAAGACATTGCCGAACAGTGTCGCTAACATGTCTTTTCACAGACATGGACATCGATGGAGGAGCTGCCAAAGTGACTACAGGAGGCGGTTCTAGTCAACGGAACCGTATTCGAAAGCGCAGGCAAAAGAAGAGCAGCTCCTCAATAGTTTTCGCGAAATACCCACAAAAGTTGAGAAGGATGTCAAAGAAGAGGTAAAGCAGACAGAGATATCTTTTTTAACCTATCACAGTGTCATAGATACATAAGAAAGAGGTTTATATCATTCTGGGGACTGGCTGTTACACTTTCCATCGTCCAAAGTAATTCACGGGCTCAAATGTATACGCTAAATAGGATTTTTTTTTGATTTCCTCCGGTTCACCATTGGCCAAAATTGGGTCCGTGAATTGGCAAGGTACATTAATAAGAGGACTTCCCAGCATTTTGAGGGCAACGATAGAGAAGGATTCCACCTTGTAGATCAATATTTATTAAACAACAGCAGTAAGATTTGAAAATAGTAGATAGGGTAGGACCTCGACGGATTCATGGCATATATCTTACTTCCTATATAGTTACCTCTAAAGGAAGGCGGTGTGTCGATACAGTACTCAGGCCCTGCCCAGCCGTTTGGAGCTCATCACCAAACGGTTTGTTCGCTGTTGACGGATGGTTCATCTTTAGTAGTGATGAGTTAACTCATCCGCGACATGGCCGCTCCAATCCCCCATAGGCTGATTTATCGTTGTTCCCCTTCAGGTACTGCAGATCCGTTATACCATCTGCTGATGTCATTGAACAGAGCTGTCTCAATAGATCAATCAAGGACAGAATGGCCGCTTCATCTAAGCTCGAGATTTTGATCGCCAATCTCCTGATACCGGTCGCCTTAGTCATATTCTCTTCTGGATTTTTCCCTTACAAGCCTTTTCTTCCTGGCCTGGCAACGTTCAATGAGTCCAGCATCAGTACTAGACCACCAGCAGTCTTTGACAGGATTATATTCATGGTGGTTGATGCATTACGAAGGTTCTGCGCTCTCACTACCATTGATCACTGGAAGTCCCATATTAACGGTAGACTCAGTGATTTCGTCTATTCAAATAACTCAGGCTTCTTGTTCACCCAAAGGTCGGTTACAAACTCACTGACTGAATATCTCATCACAAGCATGAGCCTAACTGTAACAGCTTGATTCGATCAGGCGCCGCGCTTCCGTTTACGGCCCATGCTAGTTCTCCAACAGTCACTATGCCTCGTGTGAAGGCGATCACTACGGGTTCAGTCCCATCCTTCCTAGATGCAATTCTGAATATTGCCGAGTCAGACACCACCTCGACCCTTGCCCACCAAGATTCATGGTTGGCCCAGCTGAAGGCTAAAGGAGCGGGACGGCTTATCATGTTTGGAGATGACACTTGGCTAAAGCTGTTTCCTGGGATGTTTGACAGATCGGATGGAACTACGAGCTTCTTCGTGTCGGTTAGTGTATTTGAACCCTATAGCAAACCTTCTGTAGCTGTCTTGCTAAGTCTTATTACTCCAGGATTTTGTAGAAGTAGATAATAACGTGACACGCCATGTTCCTGAAGAACTCTTGAAGGACGATTGGACTGCTATGATCCTGCATTACCTTGGTCTTGACCATATCGGTCATAAAGCCGGCCCCACGAGGTATGACTCGAATCGGTCTACATATAGGCTTTTTTCGTTTACCTGACCTATATAAAGTCCACATATGATACCAAAGCAACGCGAAATGGATACTGTTGTGGAAAATATATACTCGGCCATGGAAACACAAGGGCATCTTCAATCGGCACTTTTTGTTCTATGCGGGGATCACGGTATGAATGATTCAGGAAACCATGGTGGTTCTTCCGCGGGAGAGACTGCACCTGCCCTTATATTCATATCGCCAAAGTTTCAGGGCAAGCAAATGCACAACGATTCCCCCGTGGAAGCCTCAGAGGAGTTCAGATACTATCGCACTGTTGAACAATCGGATATCACACCGACAGTCGCGGGACTTCTCGGAGTGCCGATTCCTCTGAATAATTTGGGTGTATTCATCCCGGAATTTCTCACGATGTGGGACCATGGTAAGGGATTTCAGCTTTCAATGGGAGCGAAAGATAAGGGACTCTTAAGCTGAATGTGACTGTTTCAGGCTCTGAGAGGGCACATATTCTCTTAGAAAACTCCATGCAGATACTTGAACTTGTCAAGGCGACATTCCCAGGGCATGCGTTCGATACAAGACCACCACCTCATCGATGCAACTCCCCGGCATTGACCCATATTGAGCAGCTCGAGTGTGCTTGGTACGCTGTCTCGAGTCTCCTTGAGGAATCTAAGAATACCAATCACACCCAACCGGAGATCGAACCGGCTCTTCTCCGATTCTCACGAACCGCGCAGAAAGTTATGAGCAGCACTGCTAGCAATTATGACATTGCTAGGCTTTACCTAGGTTCACTTATCGCTTGCATCGCTGTTCTGTTCGCCCTTTCAGCAGCTTATCGTCCAATTTCGAAATCAGGATATCCTGGTGTCTTCTTAGCCATCTGTGTGACGAGCTATAGTGGCATGATGTTCGCAAGTAGCTATGTCGAGGAAGAGCAGCAGTTCTGGTACTGGATTCTGACTGGGTGGACCTTCTATCTACATGTGAAATCGTAAGCGAGCCAGCCTTGGAATTCTACTGCAGCTCTAAGAATTTTGAAAACAGGACAAACTGTCATTCAGCGAGAGTGCCATACGCCAAAATGAGAGCAGTCGTGCTCGCAATACTTTACCGAGTCATGAGACGCTGGAACCAGACCGGCCAGAAGTTTTCAGGTGAACCTGATATTGCACGAGACTTCCTGCTTCATCATCAAGACTTGCTGTGGGTTCTAGTTTTCCTGGCATATTCTGAGACATGCCGGCGAATTGTAATCTGCTTGTACACCTCTGGACAGGCGATACTTTGGAGTTTGATATCTGTCATTGTTACAGGCGTAGCTTTCACCTTCAAGCTGGCCTTTACAGCAGCAGACTCTCCCGAACTTCTTGGCCGTTCCTCGATACTGAGGCCTGTCGGAGATATTCTCTACAGCGTTTCATTAATCACACATGCGAGGCTCGTTTTCTTTGGAATTGCCGCCATTGTGTCATTTTCAGGCTATATGAACTTGAAAAGGAGACGAAGTCCTGTGAAAAGAGGTAATCAGAAACCCTATTTTAACTAACCAGATGCTGACATTTGTGCCATAGGACCACCAAATGTTTTTCACGAAACCTTGACTTTATTTCTTATGACACAGTCGAGGTCGACCAACATCCCGCTGTTCTTGGTTTTTAGAGTGCAGGAGTTCATTCTTGCTTCAATGAGTCTTACCGCTATTGAGGTCACTATCACATCCTTACTCTCTCAGTACATGACATTTTTCGCTTTCGGTGGATCGAACGCCATTTCCTCGATTGACCTCTCGAGCGCTTACAATGGTTTCGCCAGCTATAATGTTATTCCTGTTGGAATTCTAACATTCGTGAGCAACTGGGCTGGTCCAATATGGTGGGTATCTATGACATACCTTCTTCGCTCAAGCTGGAACGGGACGGATAAGCAGAACCATCTGGCCCTTCTGACGTTCCATGTCACAATGGCTTTGTTGTCTGTGATGGTAGCGTGTACGGCCTTAAGAACACATCTCTTCATCTGGACTGTCTTTTCACCCAAATTTCTCTATAGCATTGCATGGGCTGGAGCACATCACATCGTGATAAATGTTTTGGGAGAGGTTCTCTTGTGGCTGTCTTAAGAAACTCCCACTCAGAATCAAAGAGAGCACAATGTACTCGTGTCCATAGTATCTACACAAGCCTCCCGCATTATCAAAGGATGCGCCTGGAGTGAGGAATATCGAAGCCCATATTTTCAAAGTACGGCATTGAAGATATCGTCGATGGCGTTTGCTTTCCGTCGCCTCTTCGAGCTTTCGGTTTCTTCATGTAGTGCGGTTACGCCTGGGACCTGATCCTCGAACTTATGTTTCTTTCTTTTGGAAATCTCGGCAATCTTGATTCTTGGATTAGAATATTCGTGTAGGTTAGATTGGACAGCGGGTACTTGGGAATCACTTGTCCGACGAACGACTTCGCCTAGATCCTCGCTGTTGGCGGTGGCAACCTTAGGCAATGCCGTAGCGTCACCTCCCTCGAACGAATAATCTGAAGCCTCCACTTGGATCCCGATTAATCTTGCAAAGCGAGATAGGACGGCCAGAAGTACGATACCGAGAGTAGAGAATTGTCCGTCTGCTACAACGGTCGAGAACGCACTAGGGGGAAAGTCAGTCGGCGTGGAGAACAAATATGAATTCAATAGCGGAGTTGTAGGGACAAAACGGTTGAAAGAAAGGGTCTTTGGTTGAACATACAAATAACATCTTGGAATTAGGTGCTTCTCAAGATATCTCTCGTACTTGATGAAGTTTTCGTTTTGACCATATCTTTGTTTGTGCTCGAGTGCCAGAAGAATATTAAAAGCTGAGCGTTTTAGCATAGAAAACCATCTCCACCACTTGGATTTCCCATGTTGATTCTTATTTCGATGGAAAATCAGATGGAGCATGGCATGTATGGTGCGAATCTCATCAACGTCCATTTGTGATGAATCAGATGACGCCAGAGAGGCGAAAACAGTTCCCCTTTCTCGAAATGCAAACTTTTTTTTGCTCTATCTTCGGAATTCCGAATATGATAGAAAATAAACGGACAACAGGAATACTTCGCAGGAGAGCTTTGTAGCAGGTCAAGTTGTTTCGAACTTGCATGTAATTCCGGCGAGGTCAAAGGTCCCTGGTGCTCTTTTTGAAAGCTTGGTACGGAAACTACCTCTACGGCATGATCTACAGGACCAGATCTACTAGTAGGAGACTGGGACCTGTGGACCTACCTTACTAATCAGGGTACACCATCCTTGAGACACAAAATTGAAGTTATAACAAATTCACATATTGTAATTATCTAACAGACAAATAGAATCCTCGTTTGCGCCTCAAAGGAATAAGAAGAACTAATTTTTACACAGATGCGGAGTAGAGTGTAGGGCATGAGCCTCATGGTCCACTTCTGAGTAGAACAAGCTATTAGCATAAGGTGTCCCTACCTGGATCCTGCTACAGCACACCGAGTACTCCGTACTGCATACAAGAGTACATCCTCCAGGCTCTACTAGGAGGGTTGTTACCCGAGTTGCGCGAAGGTTCTGTTCTCCGAGCTTTTGCTGAGAGTATGGTTGCAATACCTGCTCCTCCACCTCCTCCTACAACTACATAAGAGAATTCAACGATCTATCTCTATTTCTATCGCCTAGGTGGATTTAAGAAGTTGATTTTCATTACCTATGCAGGTACCTACATACGCACCTACCTATTTTCCTGCCCGGCATAGAAGAAGGCATACCTGCCAGTTAAAGATGGGATAAGAAGCACTAGACTTGGTCATGCATAGGTAAAAGTAAGTTACAATTGGTGTCTCTACATGAGACACAGATTATCTCTGAGAAAGAAAAGAAAAAAGATGCTCAAGACAGCCCTGCTAGGAAGAAGACACCTAGATTCTTTGGAATAGCGCTTCCAAACTGAGTTGAACCCAACTATTAGACTCAATCTGACACACCATAGCCAAGCCGACCAGGGCATAGAATGGCTTCCTGACATGGCTCAAACAGTTTGGCTGCCTCCCAACGTACTTATTGTGATCTAAACGAGAAAACAAAGACATGTAACGCCATCAAATGGAGACAAACAGTGAACCAGCCGTTTGAAGAATTATTCAGCTTAGCGGCTAGGTTCCTTCCCCCAATTATACGAGATTGAAAGTTCGTCAATTCTCGTCATAAATGCATTCGAGCTTCAAGGCTTAGGAAGACCTGGGACCGCATGGAGAGATCTGCGGATCACACCATGACTTCATGGAGGGAAGGGTGCATGGAGCGCTTCTAAAGCCGTTCATTGCAGCCGAACGTCTCGGAGTGCAGGTCCGAACATAGACAATTTCGCGCTCGGCAGCGGTCGTTCCACGATCATACTGAGAACGGCGGCGGCGTTGCTCGTCACGGTACTGCTGACCAACCCGTGGCGCAAATAGACCTAGCAAAAAAAAGAGTCTCTGAGTTAAGAGAGCCGCTAATATGGTATATATTAACCACTCACCAACGTGCTCAGCGTTCTCGACACTGCGACGCATCTTAGAAGGATTGTCTGGTCCAGGGAACCGATCCTCAGTGCCCGCGAGCGGGCCAGTACCAGTATGGAAGATCTGCCAAGATTTAGGAATCTTTTCCTAGCGAACAAACCAAGAAAGAAGTCACCTTTGGACGGAAAGAAGGATGTTCTAGCATCACAGAGCTGTTCCGAAATTTCTGTACCAGGCAATCCTTCCCTTGAATGGCTACGCGCAAAACTCAGAACATGACGCAGGTAGTGCAGGGCGCAATGTAATACTCACTGGCATACGATACCTCCGCTACTTTGTCACTGTTGAAGCAATTCCTTTACATAGCTGTCAGCTGTGGGAGGAAGTATGAATTCCAGATATCACTCGTACCAGGTACGACCAGCTCGCGCGTTGACAAACTAGACGCTGGTTAGTCCACCAGCTCGGGAAAATGGATCATACCAGCTCACATCGATTATGTCGATCGGCTTGTGAGGCGTCAGAATAAGACTTCAAGTACCAATAAGTCATGAGACTCACATCTTCGAAGTTGATGAAAGCATAACCGACGCTAACTCGGCAGTCCTTATTAGCATTGGGGCATGCACTTGCGGGGAAGGCTACCAACTTGCAGTTATTCGCAAAGTCTACATAGTATCATGTTAGCCAGAATTTCCATTTACTTGGGGCTGTCATCTTGGATCATCGTACCAATGCGCAGATACATGAAATCATACTTCCCATGGCTCGTTTCGTCGACAATTTCCTTGAGCATAGCCTAACGAAATCAGACATCTCGCCGGTTTTACCCTGCGTTATAGATTGGATTTACCTGGTCAATTTTGTTTGGAATGTTACGAAGCATGATCTGCACGACCATTATTAGTGGCTAGCATTTTCCATTATGATAATGCAAAGAACGAACCGTGGTGCGGACATCCAGACCACGGCGAATCCGTTCGGTATCGACGAAGTTTTGGTTACTCGAACGTGGATCGGAATAGCGATTGAATTCCCGCCGAGGTGGGAAAACGAGTCTCTCTTCGGACTTCGACAACCAATCCATGAGACCGACGCGTTCACCGCGAGGGACAGTTGAGCGACCAGTAGGGCTCAGTTCAAGATAGGGGCTGTGAGTGATTCCAGCGAACGAAGCAGAAGCGTATAAACGACCATATGGAGTCTTGTGATGAGGAGAGGGCCCTTTCAATGGAGAAGAACCTGCGCAGCGGGCGTCCGAGGGACTCTCCACATCTGGCTTGTAATGTTTTACCTCGAGAATACAGTTCTTGCGGCTTCGGATCAGCTACCAGACAAGGCGTGTCAGAAAAGATGTACTCTAATAACTTACGTCAACAGAAGTTCCGTTGAGAGTGGTTACAGCGTTTTCAGCGTCGCGGGTATCGAAAAATTCAACGTGGAAATCACTGACGTTCTCCTGTCCGGTAGGTAAGGTATTGAAGGTCTTAACATCACCGAATGTTTCTGCCAGATCCTTGACCGAACGAGCAATGGCATTCTCGTCGAGGCTCGGGTTGCGGCTATCGTAATAGACGGAAACGAATATCTGACCCTCAAAGTCCGATGTCTGGCCAGGAATTGAGGTCTCAGAATGCTGTGCGTATTCCTTGGCTGTAAGGGGAAGGACACGCCACTCAGGACGAAGATGCTGTATCTTCTCCATCGCATTCTTTGCCTCACGGCTGTCGGTAAAGGCAACGTAGATCTTACCCTTGGAATTAAGATCGGAAAGTATAGGACCCTTAAGAGTGCCAAACTCGCGACGCTTTTGATGTCAGCAGCATGATATAATAAAGTTATTCAAAAACCACACGAGAAATACTTACATTGAAAAACCCTGCCAAAGTCAAATAGGACAGGCTGGTCGGGACATCTTCAATGACAAAAGCGCGACTGCGTCTGTCACAGTCATACTGGCCGATAGTAATTGGTGATGGAGACAAGCCTTCCTTGACGAATCTCGTTTTCCCGATCGGACCAAAGTCCGACGCATTCTGGTCGGGAAGCTTGATATACTCGTTCCCAAGTGTGTGAGTATCAGGCTCAGAGTTAGCAGCGAGATAGCCCACTCCAGAGATGGTGGAAGCTGAAGGGCAAGCAGAACCGCCACCAGTCACAGGGGCGTTCATACCGACAGGCGTAAAGCTGGACGCTGTTGGCGAGAGCTGGACGCGACCAGAGGAGCCAGGCGGTGCGAGAAATGGATCGGGCCCAGTCCTGAATACAGTTAGCAGGTTTAGAATGAACAGCCAGATGAGACTCTCTAATAATTACGCAGGATAGAATCCGCGAAGGTCCTCGTCATTCCCCGGGGCGTCGATGATGGACTCAGTGTGACCCTTGGATCGCACGTCCTCGGGGGAGAACGCGGTAAGTTTGGTATCCGGGGAACCATGGCGAGATACAGCCCCGTTCGAAGAGTGAGGACTACTGGTTAGGTGGGAAGAATCATTGACCCTCATCCTGCCGGGTGATGATTTGAATCTCCTATAGAGATCGAAAGAACAGTACAAAAGACGAAAGACCGAGGGCCAGTGGCTGTAATCCCACCGCTGGAGCAAATAGGAAGGAAAAGGCAGGCTGAGATATACTCAACAGACGATAGAGTAATTCCTGACTGAAAACGAGAAGAAAAGCGATGTTCTTGGAGCAACTGAAGGAGTAGGCGAAAAGAAGAATGAAGAGGGGAGAGAAAGGAGAGACTCCAAGAAAAGTTGTTTATGTCAGGAAACACATGGAAACTGGGAAGAGTGAGCAAGTGAGAGAAGAAGCCTGGGACCAGACGCCGCCGTTACGTTGCACTGTTACGTGAGCCAGGCAGCGGTCACATCCACTGTCCCAGTCTGTGAGTCCAGAGCGGAGCGGGGTGAAGGCGATGGGCTGCCCAGTGACTGGGAGGGGAGGGAAACGGACAGTCTACATCTGCAAAGCAGAGTTGACAGTGCTCCTTGTCTTCACTTCTGAAGCAAGAGGTCAGAAAGAAGAGGCCCGGTTGATGCCGCAATAGAATCTGCTCTTAGTCAAGCTAAGCAACGGTTTCTTAGGCATATAAGGATGTATAAACAGGTATTTCTTGCAGTTTCAATAGAGCCCTATATCGCAGAATATGTCCTGGTCCATACCTGGACATATCTAGAAATGCAGACCACACTCCACAAGACAGGCTTCCAACTTCCACACCCGCTCTGCTAACCTTAAGGTCTCATACACCAAAGCAGGTATCAATGGTTAATCACACAGGTCAAGCACACCAGAACATCAGGCATAATAATTAGACAACACCCACTGCTGTAATGTAACATTACAAACAACTGAGTATGAAACAGAAAAATAGGATTCCATTGAGCTGTAGTCAAGCTTACTTTCTTTTGAAACCCTTCTGGAGTGTAATAAATTGCATGACAGAAAGAGGGTATCGTAAGACTATCAATGGTTCTCATAAGGGAAATGACAATCACTTCTGCACGTAGAAGGGGTATCAGAAGGAACAAGGAAAGTATGACTAAAAAGTAACACGGAAAAAGCAAAGCCTTAGATTAGATGGGTGCCATCAGGAGAAGCATGAAGTGTGGAGCTGGGAGCCTCAATTTCTTGTACGGATAGGCTGCAGTTGACGGCTGCCGAATTAGAAGTCAAAGTGGGAGCAAGGCATTTGAGGTTTGAATAAATTTCACAAGGACAATCGAAGACCGTGGTGTTCGTTGTTGAGTTGCTTCCTTTCCTTCCTGGTTCGCAGGCTGGTTAGGAAGGTGGAATGATGAAATCCCCAGGCCTCTAGATCTCCGTGTACTGTGGGTATTTCAATAGCCTCAAAGGCACCAAGGCAGAAATAAAACTGCACCGGCATTTTTTGGTCATGCTGTACTGTACCTACTACTCCGTACTCCGTACACTGACTGGCTAAGGTGGAAGTGCTTAGTGTCACGCTAGCTCCTTACCTACCTCCCTTAGTAGGTTACATAAGTGTGCCCTGTCCTTAATAATAATTGCCTAACAACAACATGCAACCAGCCTACTCCGTGCCCCGTACGGAGTAAAGAGCGATGGTTATTTACTAATCGTTTATCAGGCAGTTAGACTTACCTACCTGCGCAAGGCACCTAGGTAATTATCATTTTCAGGGTTATTTCTTGGATTTTAACTTTGAAAGCCCATTCTGTTATTTGACGTCCCCTTGGTTCCTCTTGCCGCCACCGGAACCAACTCTACGGAGTACCATTTCCAAGCAACTGGCTCAGCCCTGGAGGCCACCTATGCACTACGCGGTTGAATCAAATTGGAAACTGATAATCTGATTCCTCTCTGATTGGTCGATCATTGCAGTACAGTAGAAATCGGATCATCGAGCTTCATTGCCGTCCTATCGGCACCGCCTTTTCTCCTGACCTCTTTTTCAATACGCAATAGTTTTCAAAATGCCTTCCGCAGTTCCTGTTCGCAACGACCCTTCATATGTCCTAAACCAGGTCAGTAGCAGGCGATTTTCTCTGGCAATGTGGTGTCAAAATCTAACTGCTTGCTTTGATACAGATTATCATCTCGCCGTCCGATACAGACTACCTTGACCAATTAATCCCTTCCATTCGAGATTATAGCTATGGAAATCGTACCTCGCAACTGCTACAATCGTTATCGAAGTTTGCAGAAGAGAAGGAAGCCGAGATAGAGAGTATGTGTAGTACGAATCACCAGGAGTTCGTCACCTCAGTCAACCAGCTTCTTCGTATCCGGGAAGGGACCGTCAGTTTGACCTCAGAGATACTGGACCTCAATCAGTCCATACAAGCGAGTACAGAACGACTAGCCGAGCAGAAGAAGGCTTTAGTAGAATCACGAAGACACCGGCAAAACATTGATGAGACATCCCGCGCTCTGCAGGACTGTCTCGAAGTTTTGCGCCTGGCAAATCAGGTGCATGATCTCCTGGCGAAAAAGAATCATTATGCTGCACTGCGAGCTCTCGACGAGTTGCAGAATGTCCATCTGAAGGGTGTGACGCAGTACAAAATCGCTGAAATGATCCAGCGGTCTGTCCCTGCAACACAGAGAGCTATCGCTGAAGCGGTCATGTCAGATTTGAATACATGGCTCTATCGCATTCGTGAGATGTCGCAGTATCTTGGAGAGATAGCGCTCTACCACACAGACCTCCGAAAGACGAGACAGAAAGAGAGAGCAGAAAAGATTCCCTATCTTGGACAATTCAAGCTAAACTCTGCGATTGAGCTTGTTTCGGATGAGCACGAGGAATATGATTTGCTTCAAAATGATGAACTTCAGGTTGACTTCACTCCGCTGTTTGAATGCCTACATATCCACCAGTCGCTTGGTCAGATGGAGAAATTCAGGGTTGAATATGCAAACACGAGAAGACGGCAGAAGGAACTCTTACTTCCGTCATCTATAACCCTCGTCGACGAAGATGGTGCCAGCTTACATACTTTACTTGAGGAGATGACGGGTTTTGCTATCGTGGAACGGTCGACGATGAAAAAGGTCCCGGACTTGAGGTCTCCTGTTGATGTATGTCACAACCCGCCCATCTCTTATCATACTCTCCCTGGATGAGCAGAATCATGCTCACACATGTGGTGCAAATAGGTTGACGAGCTCTGGGATTCAATGTGTCAAACCGCTGTCAGCTTAATCTCTAAAGCACTCCACGAAGTTGATAACGCGGAGAGTCTTTTAAAAATCAAAAATCTCATTGCATTATTTATGCAAGCTATGGACGTGAGTAACTCTCATTCCTAGACCTATGTACAAGAATAAAAACTCACAACCCATTAACAGACATGGAATTTTCCAGTTGGCGTTTTTGACAATCTCCTGTTAACCCTGTTCGAGAAATATGCTGAGCTGCTTAAAAAGCGGTTCAGTGATGATTTCCAGGAAGTGAGATTAGAGTCTTCCTTGTTACGACTTTTGGTACTGATAAATAATGCAGATTGTATCTACAGACGATTACATGCCCATGCCAATCCAGAATCTTGAGGAGTTTGATAAGGTTCTCAACGTCAGTTGGTATACGCCTGAGAAACCACGAGAAGAGCAAGTGTTAGTGTATTACCCTTTTACATACCAGTTCATTCCATGCTAATGTCTTAGTTTCCCTTGCGTACTACCATTCTCGCAAATGTATCCGTTGTGTTGCATCGACATCCGGAATTTCTTGAACCAATTCTATTTCTTTTCCAATGACGATTTCCCGCATCCCGATGTAATCGACGAGACATTGAAGAATGTGAGTGCTCGATTATGGGATACGTTTAACTGCAAGCATTGACAAAGACCAGGCCTTGGATGAACTTCTTTCAGACAAAGTCTGTGAAACTCTTGTCGAACGTCTTAGCTCTCAATATTTGGGCCAGATAGTTCAGATACTCATAAATCTGGAGCATTTCGAGTTAGCCTGCCGGGAACTTGAGGTTCTTCTTGCGGCCGCACGATCACAAAACTCGACAGCAGGGCCGATAACTTTAAACGCAACAGAGAAGTTCAGAAGTAACAAAAAAGCTGCTGAGAAACGTATCTTCGAAGTGGTCAACTCGAAAATCGATGATCTCATTGAAACTGCAGAATACGACTGGATGGCACCTACGCAACCGACAGAGCCCAGTAACTATATGCAGACGCTCACTCGGTTTTTGTCGAATATAATGAACTCGACCTTGCTTGGCCTACCAACAGAAATCAAGGAGCTCATTTATTTCGACGCACTAAGTCATGCTGCCAACATGATCCTTGTATGGGTGCCTCCCATGTGGAGATTGTGCTTATAGAATGCTAACTCGACATTATAGGCGCTGCCCCTTTCTCCAGAGGTCAAAAAAATTAACCCGAATGGGGTTGCAGCGCTAGCGAAGGATGTCGAATATCTTACGAAATTCGTCGACAGCCTTGGTGTGCCGATCCTGCGAGAAAACCTTGATGAGCTCCAGCAGACGGTGCATCTGATGCAGGCAGAGAATACAGATGAATTCTACGACATCTCAATACGGAACAAGAAGTATGGACGTGTAGATGCCATAAATGGTCCTATTTTATTGGAAAAGTACGTCCTGGTGCTCGAAGGAGTTACATGTCTTCGCTAACAATCATCTAGGTTAACACGCACTGTTCAAAGCCCTGCAAAAACGGATAAATTTGCAGCGCTGTCTTCTAGGTTCGGAATGAAATCTTAGGGGAGAACAGCTTATCGGAGTGAAGCGCTTAGAATAACGTATTACTGCTTTTTCGTTCGAGGCTAAAGCAGCCCGAATTGGTAATAATAAGTGTTATTCACCCGACTTGCTAATCTCAGGCCATTAAAACATCGAAATCTTCAAATGCTGCTTCTCGTCAACAACTTCATAATTCCTTTCGCCCATTGCATCAACATCAGCCTCACCGCTATCATGCCTACCGTAGTGAGCTAGGTGATGCGTTGTCGTTTGAGAGCGCTAACCAACTGAACACATCTGCGTCGCTCACTTTTCAGCGGAATGAATTTTGGTTAGTCACTGTGCCAAAATAGAAGGTTCGGGGCAAATCGAATTGCAGATTCGAGACAAAAGATATTCGCATGAGAATAGGTGGAGTCATACCTGTTGCGGCGGTATGTGCGGGTATGCAGCATACATCCCTTCAAACATCTGTGGCTGAGGTTGCCCATATGCCGCAGCTGGATCAGACTGCACCGTTCCAGGGTACATCGCTGGTTGAGGTCGATAATCCTGCTCCTGTGGCATTGCGTGTTGCCCCAACGACCCATAGTCTGGCGGAGCCATGTGATGTTGCGTATGTTGAACGCTAGGCTGAGAAGGCGGGAGTTGACCTGATCCTGTATTGGTGGAAGCCGCGGAAGTCGCGGTAGCCCCAGTGGTCTGGCTGGATCGTTTTGCATGCGATGTGGCCTCCTCACGTGGTACTATATCGATTAGAAAATCGAACATGTCAGACTTGGAGAGGGCTGCCGCAATATCTGACCGCTGGAGAGTCCGTCGCTTGTTGTCTTCGGCATGGATCCACGCTCGCATAGTCAACTCTGTAATGAAGATATCGCATCCCTTGGCAAACAGGATAGGCGCCTCCGCAGAAATCATTTTTACCTCCGGGTCAGCCTTCATCACTTTCTTTATGCGTGCCAGGGGCAGTTGATGGATTTTGTAGTCATGGTTATCCGATTCAAGATGATTAATAGTGTGTTGCCAATATGTGGCCAGGATGTCGCGAGAAGTGCCCGTTAGTCCTTGATTCACCTGGAATTAAGACTGGAATCAGAATCCTTGTCCTCTTTTTATGTCTTTGCTGTCACAATAAATGAAAGATGGGTGTGCATGGTCAAGAAAAGATAGAAAGCTCACATTTGCCCAAGTCCCAGTATATAATTCCGCGACTGGCGCATACCCTTGCGCAGAAAGCTAAAGTTGACATTGTCGTCAGTATCGTGATAGTACCGTCAGATAAAACAAGCGAAACGCAATTTCGCTTTATTCACCGTCTTTAGAGGGTTAAAAAAATATCACGTACCGCTGCGCTCGCACCTGTAAGTGAACAGAAAGTATCAGCATCTATTCGTAATCTTGGCTCTTGTTTAAAGACATTAAACGCCATGAATCAGGGTCTTCCACTAAGAAAAGCAAGGAGAGCAAACCATAATGGCCGCCATTTCTGATATCATAGACAGGTTGCTGTCGGTTCTGCTGTTGTCCAGCGCCTTGCTGAGTTTGTTCCATCGCTCTCTCGACGCCGCACGCGGACACGGTTAAAAAACAAGAAAGGATCACCGCCCCTCCAAGTGGTTAAGCCGAAGAATGCAGGCAGCCGGCAGTAAGTAGAAGGGGGCCAAAGCTGTTGAATCCGATATGATCGCGCGATGGTGTGGTGGTTGACTCGGGCGAGCCCCAGTACTCTGTTCGAGGGGAGGCTACGCGGTGTGCGACGCCGGTGGGCGGGTAGGGACAAAAAACGGACGATAGAAAGTCAAATTAGACGAACAAAAAGCTTTATTGACGACAACGTGATAAGACGAGATCCTGCTGGTGGTTGCACGATGGGAGTACAGGAAGCTAGCAATAACGCGCTGCAGGTGCAAGACACCAACACAGCAAAAGCATGCCAAGTGTTGCTCTGACGTTTGCGGGTATCGGGAGAAGACGGCTCCCGACTGCATGTGAGGTCGGTGGCAAGGGACAAAGAACGGCGGCTCCGTACTATTGTCTACCTTTTTTTCTGCATGTGGATTACACTGGTTATATAGATAGGCGATGATACCTCGCCTCTATAGAATCGGCAGGCGTGTCAGCCAATGAGGGTCTGTAACAGTGCTATACTCATGGTTGAGCAGAGAGAAAGCCGCTGTCGCACTCTAGACGGAGCCTACGCTCCAACAACCTACAGCTTGCCGCAGCCCGCCTGCGAGGTGCGAGAGCAGAAACAGAGAACAGTACCGAGTAGATATTTTGTTCAAGTTCAACAAAATAACTGCAAGATGGTCCTGCTTATGAGATGTTTGTAGCGACGAGGGCAGCTTCCATGAAGGCCAGGTGGCTGCATGGGTGCAAAGTACTCCATACAAAGGTAAGAGTTTTATCGGAAGCCCGTGGGCACACACAGACCGCTACCGATCATCGTACATACTTCAGTAGTTGTTCCCTCTGAAAGCAACGTAGATGCATACTGCTACTACTTGCCTATTTATTCGTACATAATACGTAGTGCATAAGCAACCCAAAAAAAAAAAAAAAAAAAAAAAAAAAAAAAAAAAAAAAAAACTCTGGAGCTCCCAAAACAGTACCCAAAATTGACGCCCATTCAATTGACAAGTGGTGATGTGCCTACTGTGAACTAAGTGAAGATACTAGCAGGACAGTGATCCACTAGAATTGGACTCTATCCTGTGAATTATTAAGACCACCCTTACGCAATAGGCAATGAACATGCCTGCCGATTCATTACTGCATTTGTAGTGGTACCTACGGAGTACCTGGCACCTTCAGGTAGTACTGTGTAGTAGTACCGTGACGGAGTAGTACGGACTTCGGAGTACTAACCTACCTAGGTAGTACCTAGGTAGGATGGGAAGCCCGGGCCAAACCTAAGGTAGTTACTAACTTACTATACCTACTAGTACTCAGGTGACCTCGGGAGGTCGGGCCGTACGTCCCGAAGACGAACTTGCGCTCCACAAGAGAAATTTCTTCTCGGCTACACAAAAGTATTATCATCCGCGAGGCAACCTGGCACATCCCCTAGTTTTCTAATTTTTATTCCCTTTCCGGCAGAGCTTGCAAACTGTCTACATCATCTGTAGCCTTGTCATTTACTTTTTTTGACGCGTTCCATTCAGCAGCAGAACAAGGGCATGTCAATGTCGACTTGTGACATAATTAACGCGCGACAACAGCAAGGCGATGAGGACCTCACAGATGATCAGATTCAGCAGCTCCTACTAGAAGCTGAAGACAGATTGCGGGTTCCTCAATCTGGAGATTCTGAAATACTTGACCGCTCAGAAGCGTCAGGAAATTTCGGTTCTAAGTCTGCGATGTCGGGGTAAGATAATGTATGTACTGGCTCTCTTGAGAGATCTCCGCTTACGGGCCCTTAAAATCCAGAATTCCGAAACTCTCCTCTGTCTATTCCTTGCAACCTTATGTCCGTCAGCAGGATGATGTTGCTACCATCGACTCATCGCGTATCATCCCAGCCCAGAAAGAGCTGTCGAGCGTGCCTCGCCCCGTAGAGGGTGTCACCTCATTGACCTCCAAACGTAAAGTTAGTTCCCCAATTTCCTTGTGTGTTATTTTGCAGGCTGTCATGAGGAAAATTATCCAAACGCGTTAGCGCTCGATGCAGTTATACCAACCCGTTTTGGGTTGCCCTGCATTCATGAGAGTTCTGTCATATTCATAGTTACTCTGAACATCTTTATGCATTCCTCTCCTCTTGGAACAAATCAGGACTATTAGGATCGTTGCTGATGATGAGCACCGCACAGGATAAGCAAACTGCAGGTAGCAATTGGTTCGATCTCCCCAAGACCGAGTTGACCCCAGAGCTCAAGAGAGATCTACAATTACTTCGAATGCGTCCTGTCCTTGATCCCAAGAGACATTACAAGAAAGAGAATGGAAAGGCAAAACCTCCAGAATTTTCTCAAGTTGGGACTGTGATTCAAGGCCCTACTGAATTTTTCAGTGCCCGTATTGCAAAGAAGGACCGCAAAAGCACGTTTGTTGAAGAGACGATGGCTATTGAGCAAGATTCTGGACGCTTTAAAGCTAAGTATATGGAGATCCAAGCCTCAAAAGCGAGTGGTAGGAAAGCCTATTACAAGAACTTGCGCGCAAAGAGGAGTCGGAGACGCCAAGCCAGTTGAAGTATACAGCTCACTTCAAACTACGAATTCTAATCCACACACCTTTGTGACGACTCAGTCACCGGGTTCCAGAAGGCAGGAAAATCATTGTATGGGCGGCATCACTCGCGCTGCCATTGGAGCGTATGATATCAGAGAGCGTGATTTCATTGCTTGTTGCTACGCTCAAAGATATCTGCAATGGCCTGTTCAACCAATCTCTGTTCAAGTCAGCCACCAGATCCTCGATACAGAAGCCGACATAGCTGTCGTCGCGGGCTTACCTGCATGTCAACAGATGCGAGACGCCCGGCTTCCAGAACCTCTTCATGATCGGCTTTTCCTTCTTCCAAAATGATGCCAAGCTCACTTGCAGTGGAGTTTTGAATAAGATGGTCGTCTCCACGCGGGGCTGGAGCAAGAACAGCCTTGTTTGTCACAAGGCTGAGCGCTAGCACTCGAATTCCACAATGCCTGGCGACGACGATTTCCGGCACTGTCGACATGCCAACCAAATCTGCACCCAGTTGCCGTAACATACGGCATTCTGCCCTGGTCTCATAGCTTGCGATTCGTTAGCTAATCATGATCAAGGTTGCGGTCGGGGACTAGCAACCAACCTTGGCCCGCTGACAAAAGCATATACACCCTCATGTAGTCTGCGCTTACTATCAGCAGGCATTACCTTCTTCCATGCATTGTGGACAAAGCGACGCAGATCCAAGTCATAAGCGTCGGAGAGTGGTGGGAAGCGGACTCCGAATTCGTCGGCGTTTGGTCCCCGCAATGGGTGTATTCCCGCCAACCCGGAAAGGAAGATGTGCTATATAAATATGTCAGGTAAAGCTTCCTCAAGTAGGTGAATAGGGAGCGGAATTACATCGTTCAGAAGCACGATGTCACCAACAGCATATTCCGCGTTCAAACCTCCCGACGCATTTGTCACTATTATAGGCAGTTAGTAATAATAACTGGTTTCTTTATCAAATGAAACCTACACACTATGATTTCGACTCCCAGTAGTTTGAAGACTCGAATTGGAAACGTTACGCTGTCAATCGAATGACCTTCGTAGTAACTAAGGCACGCCTTGGCTTAGTGACCGGGAGCAGCGGAGTGATCGGAGAGAGCTCACTGTGTGCGGCCAACCATCAACACAGTCGGGATGTTCTGTGCGAGGAATCCAAAAACCAGTTTCCCAACATGTCCAGATACTGCAGAGGTAAGAAAACGTCTTCCAAACGTATATGTAGCCTTCTATAAAATCTTACCTGTAGGACAAGGAAAATGAGGTATTGCCGAATACTCGTATTCAGCTCTCAATGTTCCATGTACAGTATCTGCAAGGCCTCCTAGTCCGGAGCCGCAGACAATGGCAACCTTTGGACTTTGAAGACCTTCCGGCAAGTCTTTTCTCAGAAACCTGACTGCCTCCTTAGCTTTTTCAAAGGGAGAAGGATGATGTGGTGACTCGGTCATGGTACACGCAGATATGAGTAGCAGCCCGTTATCCACCGCCTAGGTAGATGGAGCTGGTCAGCCAACAGTCAATAGCTTGACATGAAGATGAATGGAAGGAGTGGTTCCAGTATCCCCGCCCAAAAAGCCTGCATAAGTTTGTAAATTCTTCGGGGAGGGAACAGATTCCTTCTCAATGCCGCCAAGATCAGTAAATGCTAAATTGCGTGTAATAAGATAGTGATTTCAGTATCATAAATAGTGCCGTACCGTGAGTGGAGACAATTATTCGAATAACTTACCTATACAGAAGTTCACTCCCTAATCTAGTAGTGAGTCATGAAGCAGATTTTTGCAGAGAGAACCTAGTTCTTTTCGATGACTCAGACCCCCACACACCGCTCAGAATTCGCCTGGAGACAACAAGGTGTCCCGTGCTGATCCAAGCACCTCCTTTAGCAGCAATGACAAAATATCTAACTTGAATCTCCAGATTAGTCCATCAGCAACACGTACAAATGAGATTTGACTTTACGGCTTTAGACCAGCTTGCCCTCTCTTTTATCTTGGTGGTCGTTGTCGCCGAAAACAAACTCTGAATACGCTGTTTGTATCCAATGAATATAGGAGCAAGCTGACTGTCATAGGAAACTCTTCAAAGAGCCATAAGTAGGCTGCATTCAGTCGGCACCGATTATTCTGTACTTGTTGACGCCGAAGAATTCTGCCAGTTGGCGCAGGTTATAGCTGTCATCCTATTGGACGTTAGCAATTCGAGCATCTAGGCGGTCAGTCAATAATAATCCACTAGAGCAGTGCAGCCTTTTTACCTTCACGAGAGTAAAGTCGACAACTTGAAAGCAGAGAAAATGGGAATATTGTACTATTAGCTTGGTCAAGAAGTGCGCAGACATCCGGAAATAGCGTCTTTAAACACATTCATACATTATATACCGGTTTCTCTACTCATATGATGTTCTCTTCGCATTCGCGCTCTGTCGTGGGGTTAGGGAAGCGGTTAAAAGTACGCAAGCCCGTTAACCAGGTCGTTACTGCTTGAAGACTGACTTGACTGTTTCCCAAAGGTGTCTGTGCCATCTCGGGTGCTCTCGACCCCGAGCAAACGAGACTCATTACCCGATGCCGCATCCCAATCGCCCAGCGGCGTCGAGACATCAGCCTCCTCAGCTCCGTTAGCACTTCTTCCTTAATCTTGTAGCCATGGATTTGCAGCGTACTGACCGGTATATACGCAGTTTAACGAAGACCGAGCAACCATCGGAACCGCGCGTAAAAGAATGGTGGGCTTTCGAATCCCTTCCTTGGATATCTGAACATGTTCCAGGCTGACGATCCGCCATAGGGCCGAGCGCTTGGATGACATTGGTGAGAAATTCCGATTGCCTAGGAGTGTGCAGGCCATCTATCTGCGACCGCTCCGAAGGAAAGCCGAGTACGGCTTGCCCGTATGTGACCTTCAACTTCGATCCTACAGCGTGCGAAATGTTGAGTTCTTCGCCGATTTCGCCGTGCGCGCAGCCTACTATCTCAAACTTCCCGTATCCGGTCCAGTACCTCTGCCCCGCATTGTTGAACGCTGGACAGTGCCTCGCAGCAACTTTGTCCATAAGAAGAGTCAGGAGAATTTTGAACGAATAACGCTCCGTCGACTGATACAGATCAAAGATGGCCATCCTGACGCCGTGCAGGTATGGCTTGCGTTCCTGCGAAAGCACGCATTTTATGGAGTTGGCATGAAAGCCAATTTCTGGGAATATGAGAGTCTCGGTATGAATAATCTGGTTTTCTATATTTTTGTCCAATGTTTTATGTATTATGAATGCATGACTAATCAATCGCATCTTGTAGACGTCGGCAAGTCAATGGATGAAGCTGTTGGAAAAGTGGAGGAATCTCTCGAGCCATATCTCTCACAATTCGGTCAACGGAAAGGTGCAGCAATGGAGAAATCGATATTAGATCTTTTGAATAGTGAGCGATTCGCTCACAATAAAAGCCCTTTAACCGAAGTCCGCAAGGGTTAGGTGTACCCGCGAGGCTCCCTCCTCCTCCGTGTTCTATTAGCACACTGTATTATTTCTGTTGCTATTTACCTGTGAACACACAATATGCATAAAAACAAGTGGGAATTGGATGTCCGCTCTTCGTCTCGTAAACTCAGACTTTACCGACGCATTTTGCGCCTTATGGGGCCTTCGATAATTATCTTCTCTTTATGATGTACTTATAGTGGCCTTGGCGGCGTGCGAGTTTCTACGAAGGTATCCGCGAAACGGATATAAATAGGTAACTACTAGGTAGTCAGTCCTTCCAGAGATATCGTTGTCTATTTCGGCCGATGGGCAATGCCTACATAGGTAGATGAACATCATGCACGTGACCTAAGGATATCAGGTCTTATCGCGGTCGTGTCTCATGAAGGTTCCAGTTACCCATACTTCCATATAGAGCGCCTAGTCAAAGATGTCAGCTTCCATAACTCGCCATATGCGATGCTTCCTGAACGACCACAGAAGGGCCAGCCTATTTTTCAGGCCTAATGTGGCCGGCAAACTGCAAAATCCTCGCCCCCAGAGCTCAAGGTCTTACACGACGCAACAGCCTGCCACGTCTGAACGAATAATTTTCTCCGGCATTCAACCCACAGGGATCCCACATCTTGGGAACTACCTAGGGGCATTGCGTGAATGGGTGCGGTTGCAGGACAGTGCAACTGAGGGAACCAAATTGATATTTTCCATTGTTGACCTCCATGCATTGACAGTTCCTCAAGAACCTTCTCGCTTGTGCCAACAGAGAAGACAGACATTTGCAATGCTGCTCGCAGTTGGACTTGACCCTGCCCGCTCTACAATCTTCTACCAGTCCGATGTATGTATCCTTTCTCTTTTCTCAGGTCACCTTCAGTTTTTAAACTGTGCATTCTCTGTGTAGGTTCCTGCGCATACTGAATTGATGTGGATTCTGTGTACGGTGGCTTCTATGGGCTACCTTTCTCGCATGACCCAGTGGAAGGTGAGTTGCTTCACGGCAATGATTGGTTGAGAACTCTGACGGAGTGCATTAGAACACAGTGGTCCTGAGAATTGACTTCACCTAGAGCAAGCTTCAATTGCCTGAAGAGACGGACCTAGATCATTCGACAGCAAAATCAAAACTGAGGCTTGGTCTCTTTTCTTATCCGGTTCTCCAGGCAGCAGACATCTTAGTGCACAGGCATGAAGCCCAGTCACTGCTAAATGAGTCGTGATTCCATACTGATCTTATGTAGAGCCACACATGTCCCAGTCGGTGAGGATCAAAGACAACATATCGAATTCACCCGCTATACCGCGAACAGCTTCAATCATATCTACGGTCCCGTTTTTCCAGCTCCGGAGGCGCTGATCTGTAAGTTTTCATGTTGGGCCCAACTGGAAAATCGAAGGACACTGACTGTTTTGTGATTGGCGACCAGCTCCCGCGAAGCGAGTGATGTCTCTCAAAGAGCCAACTTTAAAGATGTCCAAGTCTCATCCCGATGAACGCTCGAGGATCCTACTTACCGACTCGTCTGAGGAGATCCATAGAAAGATCAAACTCGCTCTAACCGACTCGGAACCAAAGATCAGCTATGATCCAATCCGACGACCAGGAGTGTCCAATCTGATCGAAATATTGAGGCATTTCGAAGATGAAGAGATGTCATGTGAGGAACTTGCACTGCAATTTGAGTCAACTACAATGCGGTCTTTAAAAGAGCATGTTGCCAGCAAAGTCTCCCATCATCTGAAGGAGATAAGGGAAAAATACTTCGCGTTGATGGAGGAAAATACAGGGTACCTTGACACCGTGGCAGATTCTGGAGCTCGAACTGCCCGGGCCAATGCCGACTTGACTATGAAATCAGTCAAGGCTGCCTTGGGTTTATAAAAGAGAAAAAGAGGAAAAAAAAACCTTCTCCTTTTAGACTATACAAGTGTGCAGCGGGGAATAACCGAAATTCTGGGCCCGCCTCGTGCTCACAATATTCCTCAGGTGTACATTAGGTGAATACTTGCCAGCAGTTAATAGATGGCTCTGAAGTTGAGAGCTGCAGATGATGATTCTTGCAGTAACGTTTCCAGCGTTGGTAACAGGTTTTTGTTAAAATCGAGTTAAGGAACCCCAGTCTTAGCCAGGCTGTACTGCCCTACACTTGGGCGCTCTTATTGGAAAGAACGCGCAGGTCAAGCAGATGCTGCAGATCACACACAGAGATCTACGGAGTAGGTTAACTATCACCTAGTTGACCCACTTTTCCCAGGCAGATGAAGTAGAGGCGCAAGCCTGCAAGTACCTCTCCGTACTCCGTAGTGCTCCGCACTCCGAGAGGCTGGATCACACGCAGGGGATTGTGTTTCGAACCTACAGTGTATGTATGTATATGAGGCTGCAGCTGCAGTACGCCGTAACGGAAGGAAACAACCCAATGAGGATTGAGGAGCAATAATGAGTAGCTGCCTCGTAGCTGTTGGCACGTAGCTTCCAAGGTTGCCTAGAGTCGTGCTACCGTAAGTTATGTATGTACATACATACATACTGGCACATTCGCATTATTCAATATGAATCATGATCAACCATAGAGCGTGGTAGCTCTGTGTACAGAGCGGCACAAGTAGTAATAATACAACAAGTAGAAAATCAGAGTACTGCATTGATATCCACCTGGCATTCCTCTCGTGTACGGAGTAGGTACATACTACTTAAAGTATCGAGCCTTCAGTTTCCAACTCCGTACTCTGTGCGAGACGCTCGATGCTCAGCCGCAAACCGGGAAGATCGGATTTGTTAGCGAGCAGTTCAGGGTTGCCTACATAGTCCCAGAATTCAGAGTGGCCATTGCTTGTGTTCGAGGGCCCGTGCGGCAAAAGGCCTCGTCAACCATCCACGTCATCGCGGCTCCGACAGAGCGCAGTACGCACATCTCAGAAAATGTCTCAGGAACAGAGTGAAGGACACCGTTGGTATTATGGTTATCATACTCATAGTATTGGGACTTGAGTGCAACTGTGCTAGAGCAGCAATCCGTAGTACCTGAAGGGACGGCAGGTCTGCCGGGGCAAAATTTCGCATCCTCTGCGGACTTGAGACCACGGAGCACATTAGGCTCTGCAAACTAGTACCCAGGTAGGCACTAGTAGACTGCATACGCGTTCAGCTCAAGGTTGCACTTAAATGGAGTATCACAGTACTCCAGGGTTAGACCAAATCTGACTATATGCCCCGCCTGTGTACCGCAAGCAGGCATCATGAGATCCAAGACAGCCATTCGTGTGTGCATGGCTTTGTCCAACTTTTCAGATTTTGAATATTCATGAGGGTTCGCCGTACTGCGTACCTAACTCAATAAATGGCAACGCCGGAAGGGAAGATGTCAAATCATGTAATGAATTTCAGTCACTAAATGCAGCATTAACTGCTCTAGCCACTTTAGATTTGCAAATTATTTCGTACTTTTTCTTTGAGGATCCGACTGTCTGGTTTGCTCGTGAATTGCAGCAACTGTGCAGCCGCTCAGCCATTTGCAGTAATTCCCACGTCCGCGTCTTTCCACACGTTATCCACGATTTTGTAAGCGGGTCGGGACTCACGAGCCACGGGCGATGATGACGACGATGATGTATCTTGACCGAGCCTGGAAGCTAAGTGGGGATCGAAGGCTTGACGTCGACTGGGTTGACCATCTGTTTTGTCCACTAAGCCACACAGGACATCAGCCATGGTGATAAAAAGGACGATGGCGCCCAACGCACCTTAATCCCATATGGTCTCCTGGCTGGAAACCATTGATTGACCTTCGCCCCTGAAGTGGGTTTCTTTTTTCTATGTTTCTTGTAACTATGTGGCTCTTGTCTCAGTGAAAATTCACGTTCAAGCGTGGCTTCCTTATAAGCGCTGAACTTCTCAATCCGCTGCCCCCTTCAGATAGGCGATAACCACACTGACAATCTGAAAAGGGCTGTCGTCCTACGCATCATGTGGGGTGCTTCGCTTTTGTCGCTAACTCTATTTCTTGCCTTGCCGGCTGTGGATTCTCTGTTGCTCCGCAAAAGTGATGAGCCAGCAGTGGTTGGATTGGATATCCAACGCAAACACGTGCCTAATCCAGTGAGCAGGGATCATCGGCGAAGAAAACGAATTAAAGCAGTTGATCAAGTGCTAGACAATGAGGTACGCCCGATCTTGAATGTGTAGTTGAGCTCCTTGTGCATTTCGAGTTGTTGACAATCGATACCTTAAATATCTTATTGACACAACCAGCAAACCCTATACTTCTGCAATATTACTCTCGGCACGCCAGGACAGCATTTACGCCTGTCCATTGATACTGGAAGCAGCGATCTGTGGTGCAACTCCGCAAGCTCCCGTCTTTGTTCTTCACGGAGAGATCTTTGTACTGCATCAGGGACCTACGACGCCAATTCCTCGTCGACTTACAAATATGTCTCGTCCGACTTCAATATCTCATATGTGGATGGATCAGCGGCTATAGGTGATTATGTGACCGATTCCCTCCATATTGGTGGAGTGACCCTAACGGATTTTCAATTTGGAATTGGTTATTCGTCGAGCTCCCCCGGTGAGTTCCACAATTTATGTCTACGTCTATGATGCCATTTTAAAATCTGACTGCCTTGGGTTTTTATCACAGAGGGTGTATTGGGTATTGGATACACCCTAAACGAGGTGCAAGTAAACCGCAATGGGAAAGCTCCGTACCCCAATCTGCCTCAGGCGCTAGTCAAGGAGGGCTTCATCAAATCAAACGCCTACAGCTTGTGGTTGAATGATTTGGACGCGAACACAGGCTCGATTCTTTTCGGTGGTGTGAACACAGAAAAGTATCATGGCCAGCTGGAGACATTGCCCATTCAACGTGTGAACGGAGAATACGCGGAGTTTATCATCGCTCTTACCGGCCTTGCGCTAAATACGAGCTCGAGCAGTCATGCATATACATCTGAGGCTCTTCCCGCAGCCGTATTGCTTGACTCTGGGAGCAGTTTGTCTTATCTTCCAGACTCGCTCGTTGCGAAAATCTATGATGACCTTGATGTCACTTATGACTCTTCCAGTCAAACTGGCTATGTGCCCTGCGACCTAATGAATCAGGAAATCAGCTTTTCTTTCACTTTCTCATCGCCTTCGATTTCTGTCGGCATCGATGAACTTGTCCTTGATCCAGGAACAAATCCGGACGGGTCGAGGCCTACTTTTCTTGACGGTACACCAGCATGTGTTTTCGGCATTGCACCTGCTGGAGATAGTATTGCAGTGTTGGGAGACACATTCCTACGTAGTGCATACGTTGTCTACGACCTTGAAAACAACGAAATCTCATTGGCCAATACGAATTTTAACTCGACCCGCGACAACATTATGGAGATCGGAACTGGTGAGGACGCCGTTCCAGATGCCATCCGCGTAAAAAACCCGGTCACTACTGTCGCTGTTGGTATTGGCGGTGCACGGATTGGGGGACCGTCGGGGACAGGCATCGTTCTGTCTGGAGCGCTTCCAACTGCCACCAGTACCGGGGCAGCTTTCATGGCAACAAGCGTTCCAAAGCATCTGGCAGCAGGTGTTGCAGGGGCTGGGCTTATATTTGTACTATAGAAATATTGTTGTCGTTAGTTCACGATCTGTGTCCGCTAGCTTCAATTATTGAAGGTTGAAAATTCATGAGCTAATTGTCGGCCCTCCCTGCGCCCTCACTCTCCACACCCCTTCCCCCGCTCTCCCTTTTATTGGGTGATGCCCGATTTTATTACTGTGTATTTTGAGGGAATCTAGCGCTCATTTGTTGCTGCAGAGTGCTTTAAAGAATAGGCGTTTATATATTACTCCAGGCATTGGCGCGGTCAGTTGGACGGTCCATTGTCGTGACCAATAAATAAACAGGCACTGTCAGCTCACAGGATGGCTTAGAAGAAGTGTGGTGGGATTCTTCTACACAAGCAGTACTGCAGTAGTTTTTATTCTTGATGTCAATAGAAGGGCTCAACAAGCGCAACAGCAATTTTGATCTTTGTCTTTGATATAAGAGCCAAGTAGCAATTTTTAACTTGTATTATCAGGGCAGTTCCTAGCGTTTCTATTTCTGTGGCAGACATGAATCGCCACCATCGAGACCAGGGCTGACTTGTATCTGTCAGGCCAATGCCCTGACAATAATACAGGGTAAACGGTGAAGATAGTCATCCATTGGTTATTATCTTGTTTTCATACCTTCCCAGCAAAGCCAACTGCCCAGGCATCTAATGCATTTATCTCGTCTGTATAGGTACTAAGGTACGGAGTACTGTACCTCGGGATAATCTTCTGTGTCCTGGGTACTTACTAGTACTAGTCTTCCGAGGGCAAGTCCTAAGCTTGGGATAGTTGGGAGTACCCCGTATCAGTTTTTATTTCAGTTTTCAGCTTTCTACACACATCAATTCAACTTTCAGAACGCGCATATACTACTCCGTTCCGTTGAAAAGACGGTACTTGGCCTTGACGCGGTGCCGCCGATGCCTCGGATCCCCACATCGATCATTATTCAAGCGCATCGGCAGGATCCTCTTCTACCGATACTCCTCCAAGAGTGTCGCTCGCTTCACTGTGCACAAAATGAACTCCGCTGGTTGCGTGAACGGGCGTTGTATAATGCCAGACAGAGATCCAGTGGGCAACGAGCGACTTCAGAGCGCAAAACCTCGGGATGGAGAAGCTGGCTGAGGTCCATGTGCCGCGAACGAGCCAAAGGGAAACCGTTGCAGTATATCCTTGGTGACCAACCCTTTGGAGACCTAGAAATCCTATGTAGGAGAGGCGTGTTGATTCCACGGTTCGTCGCGCATTCCGCTATGCTTAAGATATCTGCCCGCTCTGTGGCAGATTGCACCTAACTGTTTCTTACACAGGCCTGAAACAGAGACGCACACCTTTCGGACTGCCAATTGGATCTTAGATGATATACGACACGCTTCTCCAAGCATAAAGTCGCTACGCATATTAGACCTCTGTACTGGCACTGGATGCATATCTCTTCTTCTTCACGCTCTCCTCGCTCCTCATGTGGAAAAGTTGACAATCCTTGGCATTGACCTCAGTGCTGCTGCTATAAAGCTGGCCAACAGAAATCTCGAGCACAACTTGCGTCTTGGATTACTATCGGATCGTTCTTCTTCCGAAGTCCAGTTCCTACAAGGGGACGTACTGGGTCGAAGAGGGATTGGTATCCCTGGAGTGGAGGAAATCCTCAGTGGCTTCTCACCAGGACGCAGAGAAGGTGGATATCCTGCGCCTTCGGGAGATCTCGATTGGGACATCCTCATTTCTAATCCGCCGTATATCTCCCCCGATGCTTTCAGGAATGGCACTACTGCACGTAGTGTCCGCCTCTATGAACCTAAACTTGCTTTGGTACCTCCTCGAGTTGGTACTGCCGATTTTCCTGGCCCAGTAACAGCAGCTTGCAGGCAAGAGGACACATTCTATCCTTATCTCCTTTCATTGTCGTCCAGACTACGAACAAAGCTCACCGTTCTTGAATGTGGCGATCCATGGCAGGCTGAGCGGGTGGCGACGCTAGCTGATGCCTTTGCAAGAGAACAATGGCGTGACGACGACTTTGCTGTTGATATTTGGGAATGTGACTCGTACCACTTGGATAACAGTGACGATCACCTCGACGGAGGTGCACGAGCTGTCATTTTGCAGCGATGGAAGAAAAGTTAAGCTGAGTCACAATGATCCTATGCTAAGAATTGGAAAGTTGAGATAGTCTATAGTTATACCTCTTAATGACCTTAGCGACTTAAAAAATTATAAGCGACTGGATTTTTAATAATTAAAAGAGGTCTTCTGTCTGCAAGTCTAGCTTGTAAGTTAATTAATTAGTTTATTAGTATTTGATAGATTTCTATGTTGTATTTCTTATATTAAAACCTATCTTCTGTTAATATTTATTTACTTAGTATTGCTACTTATACTTTCTAGATTCTTACTATAAGCCCCAATAGACAGTTACTAACTTATCTATAATTTAGTTTTAACTAGATAAAGATATTTCTATTTAGTTTCTACTTTAAGATTATTTTAGAGTGCTATTTTAAGCAGTTTTATCTATTTATTAATTACATCTAAAAAGATAATGTTTATTAGTCTTAAAGAGTTTATTAGAGGTAATATCTTTCATCAAATAAATAATAAAATTAATTGCTTTAAAAATGCAGTTTATTTTTAATTGTATTAAAGCTAGCTTTATTTTGTAGCTTTTTTATATTTTATTTCATCTTTAGCAATCTCAGTATTATATTTAGTTATAATTTTAACTATAGATAGAGAATTATCAGCATATAAATCTTATCTTGAAAAAATTTAGAGATTCTTAGTAAGTGAGAAGGGAAATTTCTATTTTATCTCCTTAAGTTTTATAGATCCTGTCTTCAATATTAAATTCCATGAGATAGTGTAATGAGGTAATAAGCTACTCTTACTATGTTGAGGTCTTGATGATGCACTTTCAGTGCTGCATTCCCTGTCTCCTAACTAATGTAGTTGACAAGTGAGCGAGCTACGCAAGTAGACCACCTTCTCACTATGCAATACCTTTTTAATGAGCTATACAACAGCAAATAAATTAAATCATTTATATGTACTAGAAATCAGTTGTTTGACAGTTAGAACATATTCTAGCGGTATGTTTTAATAATTTATATAAGCTACACTGTAATAATGTCTACTAACTATAGATCTGGCCGCTCAATCATTTTTTATATATTCGATCAGCTTGCTGAGTATATTGCAGTTTTTTATCAAATAGTTGAAAAAGATGAGAGAAGTGCAATAACATATATAAAGAAATAATCAAAATTTAAATGTGGAACTAATCAAATTTAAAAGTAATATAACTTCTAATCATCAAGAATTAATAATTGATATTTGCTAATTATACACGTATAAATATACTTATAAAATATCTCATTAATTTAAAGCAAATCAAGTTGATTATAGACTTGATAAACCACCTCATAAACCCTGATCTGACCCTCAACTCACCCTGTGTAAGGCAGATTAAAGTTAAGAATTTAACAACTTGCAGTAAGTATAGATTAAAAAAATAATCTACATTTAATCTGCAACAAAAATTATATTTAAATTAGCTTACGATTATATTTAAATAATATTAATTCTAAATAGACAATAATCTAACTTGAATTTAACCTATATTAGAAATGATCAGTATCTTGATGCTAAAAGTTAAGTTATAGAGCGACTCACACAAAGAATAGTTTGAATTGCCAGAACATTTAACCTACCCTGAACTCACATAGATCAGGTTAAAGAAGGGGTTCAACCTGCTTCAACCCGCAAAAATAATAAATCTACTTGATTATTTTTTGTTCAATTAATTTTTATTGATATTAATTATTTACTAATAATATATTTTATATTATGAAGCTTGATACATTTTTTCTGTAAGTATGATTATAAGAAGTAAGATTTATTTAAATAAATTAATTAATTTAATTACGTTTATTGTTAATTGTTTGACCATATAGATTTTAAATAATTAGATTGATTTATGCTACTAATAATTTTTAAGATTGAGATTCTATTATTTGAAAGCTAGTTTTATGAAAGCTATAAATATCTTAATCAACCACATTATATTAAATAATATCTTATATATGTTGGAACCATTTATAAATAATCTTTAAATCTTTTTACTGAGTTTGTTAATAATTATATTTACAATTATATCTAGATTGAAGCTCAGTATATATTTAATAAAGTTTTAAACCTAATTTCTGCTGATCGTACACGGTGTAATAGTAATAGTAGTAGTTAATTTGTTATAATCTGTCAATAATAGATCTGCTATCTGCTGGATATCAATAGATCTAGAGAGAAGCTTATATTTATCTATATTTAATATTTTTAAGCACAGATTCCTCAACAGTGATAATTTTTTGATTATTTAAAGTGAAATCAACATGTGCAATATGTTTATAAAGATGAAAGATAAAAGTAGAATATAAAACATTATATACCTGTGCAGCAGCATTAATGCTTGAAAATTAGTTTCTTTAAAATGCTTAAATAGCACGAAGAATCTTATTCTCTTTTTAAGCAGTTAAATTGCTTGATATTGCTGATATTTTAGTTGCTGAATCTATTGAACATATTGCAATTATAGGTGGGGAGGTGGCTCACTTGCTTGTGTAGCTCACTCACTTGTCAACTATATTAACATAATCTATAACATAATCTAAACAGAGCGGCTCAAGACACTGAGTAGCCCACTCATCAATACTAATATATTAAAAAAATCTAGTTATCTAACAGCACTACCTAAATCGAAGCTATCTACTCTAGATATTAGATTTATAGGTCTTAGAGCACCTAATTCTTGTATGTTTTATTATTCCATATGTGCTGCACTACAGTAGTGCCTGTTTCTTAAACTCTCCATGGATTCTGCTACTTAACCATCTCTATCTGTATCTGTTCAGCTTCCTGAGCATGTTTTTAGTTTTCAGCATCTATTAAGTTTTTTAGCAGCAATATAGAATTTAGCTATCTCTTACTTTCTTTTCTGATGTTGATTGACTGTATGAAGCTCTTTAACTTCTTCTTTAAGAAGGATAACTTTATTTATTATCATCTGATTTTTTTTGCTAATTAATTAATTATCAGACTTGATAAATTCTATAAATAATAATTAATCAGATGCTTTATTATAGCTGCATCTGACACTATAGATTCTTTATTAAATATGATGTTTATGTAGTTCAGCTAGCTGAGCTATTGCTATAAAAAAAGTTGATAATGTTGATATCAGTCTTTCATTAAATATTAAGATGTGATAGCACTCTATCTAACTGATAAAGTACTAAGCTAGTAGCAGCAAATCCACTTTGAATATTAAATATAAATAGTGCCTATATATGCGTATATTGATATATAGCTAAGAAGTCTGGGTTATATAATTGATGTCAAGGTGCATGCTGGACTAAATCTGCTGGCTATATATTTGCTTTAATAGTGTAAAGTATCCAACATCAAGAGACTGTAGCTGATATAATAAATAAGATAATATATAAAAAGATATGATTTGATGCTTCTTGCAGAAATAATCAAATTTTATAGTTGCATAACTTTTATAACTATCTATAATCAGTAGATAATATCTTTTAATTATATAACGTAACCCACAAGCAAACTGCTCACCCAACCGAACCACTTACCCGCCCACCCGTGTGAATTCTATACAGAAATCGATCAAATTCAATGCGCTACCATGCCACCAAAAGCGCATATAAATTTGAAAAATTCAGCTCATCAGGAGGGGTGAATCCTATTGGCTATATCTGCCATAAAAAATCATGAGAATCTGCTGAGTATTCACAAAGCAGCACATCTTTATGATGTTCCTTTCTCTACTCTAAAGGACCAACTCTACAGCACTGTTGCCAGGACCAATATATATGCCAATAGGTATAAATTGACTGATACTAAAGAAGATATACTTCTACAATAAATATTGTCTCTGAATCAGTGTAGAGCAGCTCCTCAGCCAGCCTCTATACAGAATATGGTCAATATTCTTCTGAGCACAAGTCTATCCAATATTCAATATCATATTGATAAGAATTGGGTCTACAACTTTATCAAGCACTATAAAGACCTAAAAATGCAATATTCACAAAGATATAACTATGAGCATGTCAAGTGTGAGGATCTGAAGATTATCTATAAATAATTTAAGTATGTATAAATCACTATTCAACAATATGGAATTCTTGATAATGATATCTATAATTTTGATAAGATAGGCTTTGCAATGGGCTTGATTACCACTGTAAAGATAGTTACTAGAGCAGAGATATCTGATTATCCATCTTTTTTATAGCCTGGGAATCAGGAATGAGTAATAATTATTAAATCAGTCAATTCAACAGGATGGGCACTATCACCTTATATCATTTTTAAAGAGAAGGCTCAACTCCAGGCTTAATATAAAAATAACATCTTGCTGCATAACTGGAGGATTGAGATCAGTTCTAATAGATGGACTACAGATGAGATTGGCATATCATGGCTTCAAAATCTGTTTATTCCATATATAAATAATCAGATAAAGAAAAATATTGGATACTGGTCCTTAATAAGCATAAAAGTTATTTAACACCTTAATTTAATTATGCCTGTACTCAAAATCATATTATATCAATTTGCATGTTACTTTATTCATCTCATCTCCTGCAGCCTCTTGATATTAGCTGTTTTGCTGTTCTAAAGCACATATATAGCCACTTAGTTGAGGATAATATGTGACTTGATATTAATTATATTGACAAGCTAGATTTCCTTACAGCTTATTCCAAAGCTTGTATAGAAGCCTTCAAATCAGAGAATATCAAAAACAGTTTAGCAGCAGCTGGATTAGTGCTATTCTGCCCAGATCAGGTGCTTATACAGCTTAATATACAGCTTAAAACCCTTACATCTTCTGGAAGCCATGCTGGCAGTATCCTAACCAACTGGGTGTCAGAGACACCTCATAATATTCTTGAATTACAGCATCAGGTGACTACAATCAAGGCCTTACTCAAACAGCATATGCAGAGCTCACCAAGCCCTACAAATGCTGCTCTGGATCAGCTTATCAAGGGCTGTCAGTTGGCCATAAATAATGCTGCCATTCTTGCAAAGAAAAATTATGATCTACAGGCTATAAATAAGAAGCAGAAGCAGAAGCACAATTGATCAACAAACTAGCTATTATATAGAGGAGGTCTTTTAGTTCAGGAAATATAGATGCTCATACAAAATTAAATTCTGAGATGAAAATCAGGCACTGAAGGGTATAACTGCTTAGGCTATAGAGGCAGCTTCTGCACCCTATATACATTCTGCCAAGGTGTAGTGACTGCAATACTGTTGGGCATATACAGACTTGATGCCCAAATTGCTCTAATTCTTGATTTTGTAAATAATTGCTGTTTTAGGTCAATAATAAAGCTTTGGATTCTATATAGTATTTGCGTGGGTGAGCAGGTGAGCGGTTCAGTTAGGTGAGCGGCTTGCTTGTGGGTTATGTTATGCTGCTATATACTTATTAAGCATTTTTTTAATCAGATTATATATAGCTTATTATTGGTCTATCCAATTTTGCTTACATTAATTATTCAATTATATGATATATCTTGATATTATGTAGATTAATAGATTTTATCAGTGAAGATAGTTATTAAAGATAAGGCTTAATCAGTTACATTAATTATATAGTTATTTATTTGCAATTATTTAGCTGCAGAGCTCTAATACAGCTAGTAAAATAATAAGATTCAATAATAATAATCTTGACTGTAAATACCACACTTATTTAGAAGTCAGTTTTATTAAAGTTATAGATATCTTGTTCTAGAATGCTATACTTTTTATATAGTATTATAAATAATGTAATCAGACACCGAGCAGGCCAGGACACCGAGCAGGCCATGTAACCAACATCTATTATATTAAATATCTAGTTATCTCACCACAACACCCCTAAATTGAAGCTATATACATATAAAACAATTGCCTATCTGTTTGGGCAGCTGACCCTAGTATGACCTTGAATATTGCAGTTGCTGCACTGCAGTGGTGCATGTTTTCTAGGCCATTTATTATCTTTCACTACCCCCTCTGCTTGCAGCTCTGCAGCTTGCTGAGCAAGCTGCTGATCTTCTTCAGCAGTCAAAATATCCCCTGTATCAATATAGGATCTAGTTGTCTCTCACTTGCATTTTTAATGTTGATTTACTGTATGTAGCTGCTTGATTTCATGCTCTAAAAGCACTGCATTATTCATTGCAATTTGGCAGCCCTTGACCACTTGATCAACTGCTTCACTAATTAGGCTAGAAGGACTGTATATATACTGTTATTAAAGATTCTTAGTAAGTTTTTCCTCCTTCTCCAGCTCCCTAGCATTCTTTGGTGTTTCAGCAGTCCAGCTAGATAATTGATTGCTATGGGATATGCCTGACAGAGTAGATGTTTTCAACTAAATATAAAGCTGATCAAGCACCTGCTCTGATTTATATAAAACCAGGCCTCCTGCAGCAAATCCACTATATATATTAGATGCTATCAGTGCATGCAGGTGCACTTGTTAATAGATTGCAATAAAATCTTTCTTGTTAATATAATTGATGTTATGCTGCATATAGATCTGTGTTCCCTGCCTATATGCATGTTTCAATGGCCCAAAGCAGGCAATATCAAGCAGCTATAATAGATATAATAAATATGATAGAAGATATAGAGGAATGATCATATTCTCAGTGCAGAATTGATCAAATTCAGCAGATGCATGACTGCTATAGTTATTAAGAATTAGCAGACAATATCTCCCTGCTGTATAGACTTTAATATGTTTATTAAAAACATCCTTCAGCCAACACATCTCAAGCTTATCAGTGGTCCAGCTATTTTTACTGGTCCCAATTGTCCAGCTCTTTGGTAGTTCTATATACCAATTAGATTGGTGATTCTGGGCTGCAAAAATAATCATTGGAGGCAGGGCTTAGCCAGCTGAATTGACTTCTTCAATCACAGTTACTTATTCTTGATTCCCTGATTGGATTGCTCTAGGCCAGCTCCTTATCTTAGAGCCAGTAACAATCTTTGCAGTTGCTATCAATCCTATTGAAAAGCCAGTCTCATCAAAGTTGTAGATATCCTGTATCACTTCACATTATATGCTTTTGCAGCCACTTGAATGCTTTTTATTTGACCTGATTAAATTGCTTTAATGACAAGCAAGATATAGCCTTCTTACTGAACTGCTGAATCTGCTTGTTTTGCTTGTTTTGGTGGCATATTTGTAGTTGAGGTTGATGAATATGTTGTGTTGGTTGATTATGTGGCCTGCTTGGTGTCCTGGCCCGCTCGGTGTCCGATTATGTTAAGCTGAAATCATTTTTAATAATCTTTAAATCCTTATATTAAGCCTGTTAATAATTATATTTATGATTATATTTGAATTGAAGCTTTTTATAATAATCAATAAATCTGCACACATACTTCTTATTATGACTGAAGATAATGCTTTTAGCCAAACAGATAGATAGCAACAGATTAGCCCTATTGTGTATAATAGCTAGACATAATAAACCACCTCATTAACTATAACGTAAACGGACAGCGAGCGGTCCGGGACAGCGAGCGGTCCGGCTCCTCAAACCCCTACACTGCACCTCAACAACCCCCCTATACCAGCTTATTCGGCCACAATGGCACCAGATAACAATATTTCAAAGGAAGGATGTGTTCAGTTAGCTCTTAATACTTATAAAAAGGGCCTTTTAAGTCAATTTCTAAAACAGCTTTAGCATATGATGTCCCTCCAACAATATTAAAGAGATATGTCAAAGAAATCCCCACTTGCAAAGACTCAATTGCAAATAGTCACAAATTAACAAATACTGAGGGATCTACTCTCTTAGCATAGATTCTGGATCTAGACTGATGCAGCTTACCCCTTCAAATATCAACAGTACATTATTTGGCACAGTCATTGCTTTCTGCATGGTTATCATCCAAAGCAATTATCAGCAAGAAATGGGTCAACCACTATATAAAACACCACACAGAACTGTGCTCTAAATACAGCTGAAAGTACAATTATTAACAAGCCAAATGTGAAGATCCAGAGCTTATTAAAGGGTGGTTTAAGCAGTTTCATAATACTATTTAAAAGCATGGAATCCTTGAGCAAGATATCTACAATATGGATGAAACTGGCTTTCAAATGGGCATAATTTCAACAGTCAAAGTTGTCTGTAGATCAGAAACATGCAAGAGCCATGCAAAAGCTATACAACCTGGGAATTGCAAATGGGTAACTGCAATTATTGCAGTAAATACAGCTGAATAGGCTCTACCTCCACAAATTATTCTTGCAGCAAAGAATCACCAATCTCAGTAGTATAAAGCTGTTCCAAACAATTACCAAGTCAGTGTTAGTGATAATAGCTGGATAAATAATGCATTAGGCCTTGATTAGTTTCAAGAGGTGTTTGAAAAGCATACAGCTTCTTGTACTGTTAACAGATATTATCTAATTCTGGATGGCCACAGCAGTCACACCACTGCAGAATTTAATAAATTCTGTACAGAAAGGAAGATTATTTTTTATATATACTACTATATTCTTCACCTCTGCTTTAATTATTGGATGTGAGCTGTTTCTTGCCATTAAAATATCTGTATGGTCAGAAGATTGCAGAGATGATAAAGAATGGTGTTTATATCATTAGCAAGAAAGATTTTCTATATATTTATTCTACAGTCTATTGACAGGCTTTATCAGCATCAAATATTCAAAGCAGATTTGCTGCAACTGGCCTGATTCCATTATTGCCTAATAGAGTGCTTTCAAAGCTTTATATTAAACTGAAAACACCAACACTGCTGTCAACAGGACATAACAACCAGTCTTTTAATCCAGGAAAGACACTAGCTAATATGCATCAACTAGATCAACAAAAGAAGCAAATTCAACATCTCCAGAATCAAAAAAATCAAATATCTCTGTCAATAGTGGATTAGGCAGTGGATAAGATAATTAAAAATGCAGAGATCACAATGCAGAACATCATTCTATTACAATAAGAAGTCAATCAGCTTTGTGCTTCAAATCAATGTCAAAAAAGGAAGAAAGAGATAACAAGACACTTTATTCAAACCAGTAGAAGTTTGACAGGCATAGAAGGACAGCAACTTAATAAGAAATGTGATCAACAGAAGCAGATGCAGACATAGGCATTGTTATCTAGACCATCATATGGAGATTCAAGATGTAGTAATTGTAATAAAATAGGTCATAATCAGCTTAAATACTCTAGTATATAGGGGGCTTTCTGTATATAGTCAAATAGATTAAATTTTGTTGCAATTAAAGCTTCAATATTTAGTGTGTTGATTTTTCGAGGAGCTGGACCGCTTGCTGTTCTAAACCACTCACTGTCCGCTTACATTATTTATATATCAGTTTATATAAGCAGAAGCTCTAACATAATTTACCAACAAGCAAGCCTCACCAAGAAGCAAGTGGTGGTTCAAGCCGCTGAGTGAGCCACCCCCCTATTCAACTACATCATCTACTACTATATCAAATTCCATCAAATATACCACCAAAGACTGCTGAATTAAAGGTGCAAATAGAAGGCTGTATGCTGCTTGTAATTAAAGCAGTTAAAGAGGGTCAAATCTCTTCTGCAAAAGCAGTGGCTGATATCTATGATGTCTTATATTCTACCCTAAAACACTACATTTAGGGGCATACAGCTCGCCTTGATACCTCAGCAAATAATCAAAGGCTTACCAAGCTGGAGGAATCTTCACCAAAGCAATAAATTCTTGATATGAATGAGCAAGGCCTGCCACCATCTCATGATATAATGCATAAAATGGCAACTATATTGCTATCTGATCATAAAGACAATATATTAATTGGTCTAAATTGGGTGACCCAGTTTATTAAGTGGTATAGTGATCTTGCCTCTAAATATAATTGCAAGTACAACTATCAACAGGTATAATGTGAGGATCTAGAGATTGCCAGGAATTGGTTCAATCTTGTTCAGAATACCATAGCAAAATATGGTATTCTTGAACAAGATATCTACAATTGTGATGAAACAGGCTTTCAAATGGGTGTGGCATCAACAGCTAAAGTTATTACTGAATCTCATCATACCACATTTCATGTATATAAGCGCTTTTTTTATAGAATATTTAATATAATAGGTGTTGCAGCATTTGGGGCAGATATTCAGGTGCGGCTCACTCAGACCGCTGCTTGCTTGTTGGTGAATTACATTATCTATAATATAATCCACAACCGAGCGATGCATACAACCAAGCAACACAGTTTCGCTGCACTCACCATGTTTTTTGAAGCTTTTCAGCCATCAACACCATTAAATTAGACTATCTTGTAGTTGAATATATAGCTATTTACTAGGATAATTTCTTATAGTATGTCCAACAATCCTGCAGCCACTGCAGTGTGCTGGAGCTTGCTGGCAAGGCCTAGATGTAGGCTCATCAACATACTCATTAAGCTATGTATCAAGCTGCTGAACACAATTTTGACCTTCCTGTACAAATAAAACAAGATCATTATCTAGAATAGCACATTTTCTTATCTTCTTTTTCATTTTCTGCTTGTTCTCAGCCTGTAGAACTTTTATTTCTTGTTGAAGAAGAAGGTTCACATTCATTACCATCTGTGCAGCCTTTTCAAGATATTGAATGTAAGATATTGGACTGCTAAAGAGCTTTCTTATATTAAGGCTTTTCTATAAGCTGTAAATCTTGCAATCTAGCTGGTGAGGATTCTGAGGTGTTTAAAAAGCAAAAAAAATTGTGCCTTCAACAAGAGATGATATTAATGTGCAAAATTGAAAGATAATCTTTTCAAGAACTTAGTTTTTATTAAGTGGCTTAAAACCAGTTCCTGTGAAGCCACTGCATATATTCTCTCTAATAAATATTGTTTTGCAAGCAGATAGATAGAGAGATAAGAAATCCTTCTTATTAATATAATTGTTGCTGGCAGCTATTATTCCCTCAACCAATTTCCCATATGTGTGTTTAAGCAGGCCAAAAACACCAACATCTAGTAGTTGTAGAAGATAAGAGATATGAGAAAGCATATAAAGACAGATAATTATATTCTTCTTATAGAAAATATTAAATTCTGCAGTCTGATTGCTAGAATGACCATCAAAAATAAGCAATCACTTTGCATTAGTTGAATGATATTTAAAATATGGTTCAAACATCTCTTTTAGCCAGTAAAGGCCTATTTTATTTATTGTCTAACTATTCTAACTTCTCACAAAAGTATAGCCCTTATTAAAAAGAGCAGGTTCTTGAAATCAAGCAGCTTGTTGAGATCCTGCTTTTAAGATAATTTATAGGGGTATATAGATTTCTTTTAAGCTCATACATTTAATGATTATAACCTATTCACAATTCCCCTGAATAACTCTCTGAGGTTTTTCACTATGCTCTACTGCAGTAATAATCTTAGAGGTGGAACAAAGTCTCATTGCAAAGCCAATTTTATCAAAATTTCAGATATCATTCTCATGAATACTATATTCCTGAATAGCTTCTTGTATAGTCTCAAACTACTGTTTTATAACATTTAGATCCTCCTGCTTCACATGTTGATATGATATGTGTTGATTATATTGTGTACACAGCACTGGGTGGTGCTTGATAAAGTTATATATCCAGTTGATGCCAATAAATGTAATAGAATCTTGTGTTCATTCACAAAGTAAAATCTGTGCTATTCTGCACAGAAACTCTGGCTGAATTGAAAAGCCTTACTTATCTGCATTTAGCAGTTGCTTGATAAGGACTTCCTCTTCAATAACTGTCAATTTATAGCTATTAGTGTGTGTTTCTGAGTGTGGTTTTCTTCCTTCAAGCTATTTGCAAAGAGTAGCTTCTGACACCTCAAATATACCAGCAGCTTTTCTTTTTGATTGAATTTTTTGATTTCTAATAGCTGAAATAGCCATTTGCATTCAATTTTCTTGAGAAAGAGGCATTTTGCATAATAGAAATAGAAAAAAAACACATTGAAGAATATTGATAGTAGAATGTTTTGAGGGGGTGGCAAAACTGTATCACTCAGTTGTATACATTGCTCGGTTGTGGATTACATTATTTGATATCTGCAGTGAATTTGCAGCCACTGAATTAATCTTATATCAATCAGATTAAGTGTTTTATAGCTTTATATTTAGATAAAGACATTTACATTATCTTCTATATTTTACAGCAATTAATCAGCATCCTTAATCCCTAGAATATTTTATAATATTAAGGAATTGGAGCCTCAGACTAGGGCTTTTAAACACTTATTAAAACATTCACAAGGCTTATCAAGTCCAGCAAATCAAGCTCTTAATCAACTAGTTAAGAGCTGTTAGATTACAATATATAATACTGTTCTTCCTGCATAGAAAAATAGAGAGCTATAAGCTATTACTCAACATCAAAAAAAGAGGAATACATCTAGATTCTATATAGCTACTGAAGATATTCTAATGATTGCAGAGAGACTGCAATGTACTCAGTAAGTTAATCAAATGTATAAAGAGGTGGTTGAGCAATCAGATTTATAGCTAGTAATGCAAGCGCTGCTGTGGTGTAGCACATGCAATATACTAGATTATATCAGAGTTTAATATCCTAGTTACTAAGTAATGATTTCTACCTTATAGCTTCAATTTTTGAGTTGCTGTTATATAATTATTGAATATACTTTGTGGTGGATAAATGGCTAGCTTGCTTATAGATTCTGTTAGGCCTATAATAGTTATATAAGTGAGTTATCACTCTGTAACTAGATAGATAGATTCAGAGATTAACTTGTTTTTCTTCTTAATGTAATCCACAACCGAGCGAGCCACCCAACCGAGCAAGCCACCTCAGAACCTCTAAACCTTGCATCCATTGGATCATCATCAAACCCAATTTTCCATCCAATATGACATCAAAACAACCAGATTCAACTGTTAAATTAGAAGATCGCATATCTCTTGCAGTCAAAGCATACCAAAATG